>Ga0256845_1002620_pt1 | contig 12870 bp, 3 predicted proteins | sample RiftiametaG_FD_189101 | JGI IMG/M metagenome (GOLD analysis project Ga0256845, IMG submission 189101) | Tube worm associated microbial communities from hydrothermal vent at the East Pacific Rise, Pacific Ocean - Riftia | ecosystem: Host-associated > Annelida > Integument > Unclassified ... | reverse complement strand
TTGCCTCTTTTACGGCCAGTAATATGATCGGAGAATCTATGAAAGTAAAAAACGAGAAAAATAAAATCTTTTTACTTTACTATTTTAATAAATCTCCTTCTATTCTAAAAAATAGAAGGAGATTTATTTTTTATTGAATGTTTTAAGAAAGCTTAACTTAAACGTATCTATTTTTAACCAAAACCACGCAAGCTTAAGTTTAATAAAGAATTGGACAGACAACAGCGATAATGTTGGCTATAAAACAAAAACCTCTTAAAGCCCTTTAAAACATGCCTCTTTTAATAATAAATACCGATTGATATAATTTTTAACATAGCTTTTGTCTATGTTAGCTTTTTTGCTGCAATTTTGCCCAAGTGTCCCGTAAAGTTACTGTTCTGTTAAAAACCAATTTATCAGAGGTTGAATCTTCATCAATATTAAAATATCCCAAACGCTGAAATTGAAATTTATCTCCAGACAGTGCATTTTTTAAACTTGGTTCAACATAAGCCGTAATCACTTTCAAAGATTCTGGATTTATAAATTCCATAAAATCTTTGTCTTTGTGCGCATCTGGAGTTTCATCTGTAAACAAACGATCGTACAAACGTACCTCTGAAGAAATGGCGTGTTCAATGGATACCCAATGCAGAGTGCCCTTTACTTTTCTTAAGCTTTCTTCTGTACCACTGCCACTCTTGCTTTTGGGGTCATATGTACATTGTATCTCTGTAATATTCCCATCGGTATCTTTGGTGCAGCTCTCTGCCTTAATGATATAACCGTTCTTAAGCCTTACTTCACCTCCTATTTTTAATCTGAAAAACTTTCTATTGGCTTCTTCCCTAAAATCTTGTTTTTCTATATACAATTCCCCAGAAAACGGTACTTGTCTACTTCCCGCAGATTCATCTTCGGGATTATTTTCTGCATCCAACCATTCTTCTTCTCCTTTTGGATAATTTGTGATGATCAATTTTACTGGGTCAAGCACGGCCATTACCCTGGGAGAAATTTTATTTAAATGCTCACGTACATGAAAATCTAACAAAGAAACATCAACCACATTCTCTCTTTTGGCAATACCAATGGTATCTACAAAAATATTGATCGCTTCGGGAGTATACCCTCTTCTTCTTAAACCAGATATAGTAGGCATTCTAGGGTCGTCCCAGCTATTTACAACACCTTCTTCAACCAGTTTTAAAAGCTTTCTTTTGCTTACTACCGTGTGACTAAAATTTCTTCTGGCAAATTCCCTTTGCTTTGGCCTTACTTTGGTTTTGTCATATACTTGATCCAAAAACCAATCATACAACTCTCTGTGCATGGCAAATTCCAGTGTACAAAAGGAATGTGAAACTTGTTCTATATAATCACTTTCACCATGTGTCCAGTCATACATTGGGTAAATACACCAATCGGTATTTGTTCTGTGGTGTGCTCTATGTAAAACCCTGTATATAATAGGGTCTCGCATCAACATATTAGAGGAGGCCATATCAATTTTAGCCCGTAAAACATGTGTTCCTTCTTCAAAATCACCTTTTTTCATCTTATCAAAAAGGCGAAGGTTTTCTTCTATAGGTTGATTTCTAAATGAGCTATTTGTCCCAGCTTCAGTAGGGGTTCCTTTTTGAACGGCCATTTCTTCAGATGATTGGCTGTCTACATAAGCCAGTCCATTGTTAATAAGCACTATGGCCCAATCATACAATTGTTGAAAATAATCTGAAGCATAACACTCCGTTTCCCATTCATAACCAAGCCATTCTACGTCTTTTTTTATGGCATCTACATATTCCTGCTCTTCCTTGGCGGGATTGGTGTCATCAAACCTAAGGTTTACTGGCGCGTTATAACGCAGACCCAACCCAAAATTTAAACAAATAGAACTTGCGTGACCAATGTGCAGATACCCATTTGGTTCAGGTGGAAATCTAAAACGCAGTTTATTTTTTGGAAAACCATTGCTTAGGTCTTCTTCTATAATATGCTCAATAAAATTAAGAGATTTGGGAGCTTCTTCCATGCATCAAAAATTAAAGTCCAAATTTAGTGAAAATGGTGTAATTCATCGATAAAAATGTACTAACCATGGAATAAAAGCATTTCACAACATAATTAAATACAACTACAACATTAAATTCTTTAGGGGGTGATTATATACCATATTTGTTGTTGAGTACTAAGCAAGTGAAAGAATTTAACTAAAAGCAACTCAAGTTAATAGAATTTAAGAGTAAGAATATCAAACTACCATAGACTATGAGACCAAATCAACTTTACATTTTTTTCTTTGTTGTTATGGCGTCCATTTTTGGAAAGGCAGACGCTCTTTATGCACAAACCCTGAACAAACCTGAGCCAGCTGACAATCCAAATATAGTAGGAACATCTATATGGACTGCTGCATGTGCTTCTGCAAGTTTTAATGAATACTTTGTAAACTTTACATGGAGTCCATCTTTGGTGAACAGTGACAATGCTTTTATTTTAGAATTGTCAGACGCTAATGGTGATTTTAGCAGTCCTGTAGAACTTGTTAATGACAATACACATAATACCGATTTTGATTTTGATTTTCAGTTTGCTATACCAACAGAAACCAGAGGTGAAAACTATAGGTTTCGTGTAAGAAGTACCAGCCCTGCCTTAACAAGTCCAGAATCTGATGCTTTTTCAATGTACTATATTGATTATGATTCACCGTTGCTAATAAGTCCAGATGGGAATGGAAGCATTCCTTCTGGTGGTACTATATTACTTTGTGACGGTAACTCAACTGTTTTAGCTCCTCACAATATTGCAAACACAAATACCTATCAGTATAATTGGTATAGAAGTTCAACACTATTAAGTGAAAAAGGTCATTCGATAACCGTTTCTCAAGCAGGAATATATTATGTTGAAATGGATTATGGCTCCATTTGTTCTGGATCTGCCAATACACGGTCTAACACAATAGAAATTACTATAGGCACAAGTTTAGGTCTTGCAATCAATCCCCCATCAAAAACTGATTTATGTAGTGGTGAGTCTGTTAATCTTGTAGCAAACATTATAAATCAAGGGTTAACCTATATATGGTATAAAGATGGTATTGCGGTAACATCTCCAACTATTGATGATGATACATATACAGTTGATGCATCTGTAGTGGGTTTTGAAGGTGATTATACCGTTGAAATAGATGGAACGGGTACCTGCTTAGAGCTTTCTGCTCCAATTACAATTACCAATGCAGGTGATTTTAATGTTACAAGGGACAATGCTGATAACATTGTAATTCTACCCAGTCAAACAAAAATATTAAGTGTTTCCACAACTGCTGGATCTCCCTTATATCAATGGTATAAAGATGGAGCTCAAATTAGTGGAGCCACAAACAGTACATTAAATGTTACACAAGCTGGTACTTATTATGCTGCTGTAACACAAAGTGGTGGGGCTTGTGCATCCACAATAATAAACTCTGAACAAACCACAGTGGTGTCACCCGCTTCTTTTGAGATTAACATAGATTATGCTACTGCATATACAGCCTGTACAAATACAAGTATTGTTCTTGAGGTTGCCATTATTAATGCTGTGGCCAGTAACGGAAACAAAACCGATGTCACTGCAGACCTATTGTCCAGCTTTGCATATCAATGGAAAAAAGACGGGGTTAATATAACTGGTGAAACCTCAAACGCAATAAGTCTAACAGATGTTTCAGAAAATGGGGGTTATGTTCTTGAAGGAACTTTATTAACATATTCTCTAACATCAAATACAATATCAGTTCAGTTATTGGTAAACGAAACAATAACAATAACCAGTAATGGAACGGTAAGTTGTAATTCAACAGATACAATTGACATAAGTACAACAACAGACTTGTCAAGCGCAAACTTTGAATGGTTTAAGGACAATGTAAGTGTAAGCACAACAGATGAAACATTAAGCATAAATAACACTGGGCTTTACACGTTGGTTGTGATGAGAAATGGATGTCCTTTGATGTCCAATGAAATAACTATCTCTCCACTGGATGAATCCCTAATAACTTTAGACTCGCCTGAAAGGGTTGTGTTTCCTGAAGGAAGTTCTAAAACAGTACGAGCTTCTGGAGGAACTGCATATACTTGGTTTGATGTTAATAATACGCTAATGAGCAGTACAGATTCTGTAACCTTTACTGAGGAGGGTTCTTATATTCTTATAGCCAATATTGGTAATTGTGAGATATCAAAAACGCTGACCGTTGAATATTTGGAAACGTTTAAAGTTCCCAATGTCATTACCGTAAATGGTGATGGAATAAACGATTTGTGGATTCTTCCAAATAGTTACTCCAAAGATGAAAACATCAATGTAATTATTTATAACAAAAAAGGAGAAGAAATATTTAATGAATCCAATTATCAGAACAATTGGCCAGCGTCTTCAACTGCATTTGCAAGACAGAACGAGGTTTTCTTTTATAAAATAAGAAAAGCCAACGAAGTATTAAAACAAGGTACTGTTACTATCATACGATAATTTAAAAATGATTAAACAAAGTTTTCTATCGATATTGTTCTTGTTCATTGCGCTAACAAAAGTCAGCGCACAGGATGAGAATCCTTTTGTTACTTATGATGTTCCTTCACAGAACCTACTTAAGTTCAATAGGTTTTTAATTAACCCAACCTTTTCAACGGTAAGGGAGGATAAGTCATACATTAATTTTTTACACAGAAACCAATCGGTATCTTTTGATGATAACAATCAAGCATACTTTCTTAGTTATAGTGGTAGGGTGGATGATCGTAACGGAATTGGATTAAGCCTATACAAACAACAAGAAGGTATTATATCCAACTTTGGTATTCTTGCAAATTACGCCTATGGCATAAAATTGAGTGAAAAAAGCAATTTTACATTCGGCGCCAATTTATCTTACTACAGTAGTGGTTTAGACCAGAATAGAGCTAACCCGATAGAAGACGATCCTTTATTAAATGGATTTCAGGACAGTAACCTACTTTCTTTTCAACCTGGGTTTAATATATCCTACAACAAATTTGATTTTGGTCTGTTTGCTGAAAACCTTTTTGATTATAATCTAAAAAATAGTGAGTCAGTAACAGATTTCAGCGAAAAAACATTTTCTAGTCATTTACAATATACACATGAACTTACCAACACTCAGGGTCCTTTAGAAGGAGGTCGATTAATGCCATTGGCAAAAGTGCGCAAAGTAGGGCAAGATGATATTGTTTTAGGGGGCAGTCTTATTTTGGATCTGCCTAAAATAGGGTGGCTACAAACCGGTTATGACAATTTTTATGGCGCATCTGCAGGTATTGGTTTTAACTTAAACAAAAGGCTTTCCTTAGGATATACTATGGAAAAAGGATTGTCCAACAACTTTGACAATTTTGGTGTTACCCATGAAATTTCTTTTGCATATTCATTCACACCTAACTTAACTGAAGATAGGGTTATGTTAGAGGACAATGAAAACGATCTGGTTGAAAATGAAGAACAATTAGATGTGGAAACATTGACAACCAAAAACGATGAAATAGAAGAGTTAAAAAGACGCTTAACAGAGAATGATGCTATACTAGCTGAACTTATGTTTCGACAAGACTCTATAGAAGAAAATAGGCAAAAAGATTTAGAAAGAAGATTTGAAACTGTCATGAGAATGGTACGAAATGAAACCAATGGCAATAGACCAGATCTAGAAGAAAAAGCTAAAAAGCTATACTTTATAAATAATGATAAAAGTAATGGCAATGGTGATTTGGCGCTCGATAATTACAAGAAAAATAATCAAGAAAAACCAAACGGTATAAATAATATTCTTCAACCAAAGGACAAAATTATTAAAAAAGACGCTTTTGCCCAAACTGCAAAACGTAACCACATAAAAAACAGAAAATTCAAAAATTTAGATGGTGTCACTGATGGATATTATGTAGTTGCCAATGTGTACAAGGGTGGTTATTATCTAGACAAGTTTGTAGATGACCTAAACAACCAAGGCATACAGGCAGACTACTTTGAAAATTCTAACAACGGTCTTAAATATGTGTATCTAAAAAGGTATGACACGTGGCAAGAAGCTGTTGCAGCACATAAATCCAATATAAGCGGAACCTATAATGGCGATATGTGGATTATGAATGTTGACAATGAAGAAGATAATTATGATAAGGCCTATGTGAACAATGTAAATAAAATCAAAGAAAAAACAACAACATACAATTCTGATGTATTACAAAAGAATATAGTTGTAAAAGATAATGTTAATGCAAATGCTCCAACGACCAAAACATTTAAAATTGATGGATTAGGTTCTGGCTACTATATTATTGCTAACGTGTTTTCTAACCCTAACAATGCTAACCGATTTGTTAGGTTGCTGAATTCACAAGGTCTTAATGCCAGTTACTTTATAAATCCTGAAAATAATTATAGGTATGTATACCTAAAAAAACACGGTTCTTGGAACAACGCCCTTTTATCTTACTATTCCAAACTAAACGACATGTATGATGACAAAATGTGGATCATGCGTGTTAAACCAAACTTAATGGCATAATGAATAAGATACTTATCAAAAAATTGCTATGTGCCTGTGTATTGCTATGTGCTTACATGGGATTTTCACAAGAATACAACAACTTTGAAGTTAGATACCAAAATAACATCAAAGGTGATTTGACCTTTATATCAAATAACATTGTAAACCGTGATGGTGGTACTTCTTCCACTGAGCCTGAAGATTCATATAACAACTTAAGCACTAACGGTAGTTGGAATACAGAAACTGGAGGAAAGTTTAATTACAATGATTATAAGAACATGCAATATATTGATGTGGACAGTGACCCCTCCACATTTAGTTCTAGTACTGCTACACTTACATATCCACAGGCTGATTGTAATTTAATTCGTTATGCTGGTCTATATTGGGCAGCTACTTACCCAAGTGCCACAGCTAACGGGTTTTATAATGGTTTTTCTTATTCAGCCAATAATGTGCCCGTAGGAACAGGAAGGCAAAACGATTTTAACCAAGTTAAATTAAAAGTCCCTGGTGGAACTTATGTAGATATTACAGCAGATGAAATCTTGTACGATGGATTTACAAGTGCGGAAAATTCAATGAGACAGAACAGTCCTTATGCCTGTTATGCAGATATAACAGCATTGATAACGCCTCTTGCCAACCCAGAAGGGGATTATACTATAGCCAATATTAGATCCGTAACCGGTTCTCTAACACCTGGTGGAGGTGCTGCCGGTGGTTGGACCTTGGTCATTGTGTATGAAAACCCAACGTTAACAGGTAAGTTGATAACAACCTTTGACGGTTTTGCCAGAGTTAGGAGCGCAAATCCAATTGTAGATATAAATTATACAGGGTTCAATACCATCCCTGTTGGTCCAGTACGTGCCAATATAGGTGCAGCTGCTCTTGAAGGTGATTATAGAATTGGTGGTGACCAAATGCAAATAAAAGCTGCCTCTAATGGTTCTTTTACAACAATAAGCAATACGACCAATCCAGTAAATAATTTTTTTAATAGTAATATCACTCTAAATGGTGTGGCGACCACAAATAGGACCCCAAATAGTGTTAATACTTTAGGTTTTGATACGGATATGTTTTTATTGAACAATCCTACAAATTCTGTTATTCCAAATGCAGAAACAGCAGCTACTTTTAGGTTTACCTCAAGTGGAGATCAATATTATCCCTACTTCAACTCCTTTAATGTTGAAATTATTGAACCCAACATTGTTGTTGAAAAGAAAGTTGAAGATATTGGAGGTAGCGATATTACTGGACTCGGTGTAAATTTAGGACAACTGCTAGACTATGTATTGTCTTTTCAAAATATTGGAAATGATGATGCAACAAATTATGTGTTAAGGGATGTTTTGCCTATTAATGTTGCTTTTGTGCCCGCAAACCTTGTGCTTCCATCTGGAGTAACTTATGTATATGATTCTATTTCGCATACTATTACCTTTAACATACCTCCCAATCTCATTGAACAAGGAGATCCAGTTTCTCAAATACGATTACGTGTAAAAGTTGCAGAAAATTGTTTTGATTTTGTAAACGCATGTACCGATCTAATACAGAATCTTGCCTATTCTACTTATGAAGGTGTTATCAATAACAACCAAATTACAGATGATCCAAGTGTTTCCGATTTTGATAATTGTGGATTTACTACTCCAGGAGCCACTAACTTTTTGTTGGATGATCTTGAAGACTGTGATTTTAGTAGAACAGTTCAGCTTTGTGGGGCAGATGTCCTGTTAGAGGCTGGAGATAATTTTGATAATTATATATGGTACAAGGACGAAAACGGAGATGGGCTTATAGATGCTGGTGATACAGTCATAACTGATGGTGACCCAGACAATGATTTGAGCACCCAATTGGTAAATCAAGTTGGAATCTATATTGTAGACAAAATAATTGCCGATCCTTGTAAGGGTTTTCAAGAAATCATAACCGTTGAACTTTTTGGCGCAACACAGACCAACCCTATTACGGACTTGATTAATGACGCTTCAAATACCGTAGAAGGCCAAATTTTAGTGTGTCCAAATGACGGAGAAGAGTTACCAGAAATTTTCTTGTGTGGATTAAATGATACAGAGTCCATTCTAATCAATATTCCAGATGCAGATAGCATTGAATGGGAACAGTTGGATGAGGTAAGTTGTGGAGCTTCTGCAGCAGATTGCGCCAATAAAAATGGTTCGTGTACATGGGGCAATGTAGGCACTGGAAGTAATTTCATAGCATCCGATGCTGGTCAATATAGATTGATTATCAACTACCAAAACGGTTGTGCTTCTCGTTTTTATTTTAACATATATAAAAATCCATTAGACCCACAATACAATCAAACGGATATCATCTGTACTACCCCTGGAAACATTACAGTGACCAATATGCCAATTGATTATGAATACCAATTGCTAAATGCCACTGATTCATCAGTTTTGGTGCCTTACAGCGCCAACAATGGGCCAAGCTTTGCTATAGCCATAAATGGTGCCTATACTGTTGAAATGAGACAGCAAGGTGTTGTTGATGGATGTATTTTTAGACTAGAAAACATTGGTGTTTTATTACGGGATTATCAAGTTGATATCTCAACAAAAGATACAGATTGTAACGGTTTAGGGGAAATCTCAATATCTGCCCTAAATGTAGAGCCACAATATTATTATGAAATTTTACAAGGGGGCACTTCTGTTGATACTTTTGGGCCTAGCAATGATAATAACTACACTTTTCAAAATCTAAATGCTGGTGCATATGATGTTTTGGTTACAACCGATGATGGCTGTACCTATACAGAACAAGTTATCATAAATGACGTGACTGATTTGGCCGTAAACGCAACAACCACGAAAGCCATTGACTGTATAGATGGTATTATAACAGTTACAGGTTCTGGTGGTTTTCCAAACCCTGATTATGTTTATGCTATATGGAGTTATAATGGCACAGATTTATATGCAACCGTAGGTGATATTCCTGGTGGAGCATATCAAGTTCTAAATGATTTTAATTTTACACCTGTTGAAGCTGGTGATTATGAATTTGTTGTTGTGGATAGCAACAACTGTTTTGCCATTTCAAATGTTGCCACTATTGCTGTTGCTCCCTCTGTAGAATACACAACAACTGTGGTAGATGAAGTCTGTTTTGGCGCTGCCGATGGATCCTTTGCGATAAATGTCACCAACAGTAATGGTTATTCTGTTTCATATGCATTGACCTACCCTGACACTTCTATTATCACAAATGCTTCAGGTTCTTTTACCGGTTTGGGTCAAGGGAATTACTCATTGACATTGACGCAAACACAAGGAGCTGTTTCTTGTGATTTTATTGAAATTTTTAATATTTCAGGGCCAATAGATGGTGTTACGGCAACTACTGTTTTAACCCAAGATTATACCTGTTTACAGACAGGAACAATAGAAGCTCAAAACGTAGTTGGTGGTACCGCCTCATATGAATATAGTATTGATGGAATAAACTTTGTATCCGGAGTGGGTGCAGAGACTTTTTCTGGCTTAACAAATGGCACATACAACATCACTATAAGGGATAATGCCAATTGTACATTTGTGACCAACTCAATTACAATTGACCCGCTTAACCCACCAACTGATCTTACTTTTACATCAACCCAACCCAATTGTCCGGCGTTGACTTCAGATGTGACAGTGACCGTTGTTGATGGCAACTCACCTTTTGTTTTTGAAATAATTGCCCCAGTGGCAATTGCAGCAACATCAATTTCAGGTAATTCAGCTGATTTTGATAGTCTGGCACCTGATACCTATACGTTTAGGGTTACAGATGACAAAGGCTGTTTTTATGATGAAAGCTTTATCATTACACCTGTTGTTCCAATCAATGTGGTTGGGCAATTAGTGAACAATATTACTTGTTTTTCTGATACGGACGGGGAAGCCCTTTTTACTGTTTCAGGATTTAATACAAGTTACGATTATAGCGTTGCAGGTCCATCAACATTCACTGGTACGAGTGAAACCAACACTACAATACCATTGGCTGGTTTGGATGATGGCGTGTATACCATAACCGTAACGGACAATGATACCAATTGTACAGCTACAGCTGCGGTTATCATAGCCGCTCCTGCCTCTGCTTTAACATTAAGTGCTGCTGAAGCACAGCCAACTTGTCCTACAGATGGAAGTGTTGTTTTAACTTCTACTGGTGGTTGGGGAAGCAATTCATTTACCCTAACAAACCCAGACACAACAATATTTGGAACCAATACAACAGGTTCTTTTACAAATCTATTACAAACAGGTGTCTATACCGCTTCAGTTACTGATGCCAACAACTGTATTGTAACAACAAATTTTGCTTTAGACCCAGCCGTAGCTCCAGTGCTGCAGATTGTTCCCAATGATGTATGTTATGATAGTGGGGTTGGGCTAACGCTTACCGCCAATGTAACATCCGGAGGTGATGGAAACTATCAATACAATCTTAATGGAGGTGTTTTTGGAGCAAGCAATGTATTTTCTGGTCTTGCACCGGGAACCTATACCATAATTGTTAGAGATGGTAAAGACTGTACAGATACAGATTCTATTGTCATAAACCCAGAATTAACGGTTACCGCTTCCGCTACAAACATTTACGCGTGTGGAACTACAACAGATGTTACCATAACCGCTGCAGGTGGAGACGGTGCTTTTGCTTATGCAGTAGTGGCAGATGGTGCAGTTCCTGCTTCTGGAGATTTTGGAGCTTCAAATTCTATTACCGTAATAGGTGATGGGGATTATGATGTTTATGTAAGGGACAACAATGGTGTTGTTAGTTTCTGTGAAGCAAATTATGATATAACCATTGTACAAGATGCCCCGGTTGCAATTTTAGTTTCCAATACCGCTATTCTTTGTAGTGGGGAATCAACAGCTACAATTACAATTGCCGCAAGTGGGGGCGAAGGTCCTTATGAATATAGTATCAATAATGGAACAACTTACCAAGCTTCCAATACGTTTGTCAATCAAGCTGCTGGAAGTTATAATATCCGTGTAAGGGATGTGCATAATTGTGATATCACACAAATTTATTCCATTACAGAACCTTTTACTTTATCTGCTTCTGCGGGCGTAACCGAGTTGGTGGAATGTAACCCAACGGCAGGAGCCGAAGTCAGAATAACCAATGCACAAGGGGGAACAGCTCCTTATGAGTATAGTTTTGATGGAGGAGGTACTTATGGTGTAAGTGCCATTGGCTTTTTGCTCCCAGGAACACATACAGTATATATTAGGGATGCCAATAATTGTGCGTTCCCAATGACCGTTACCGTAGATCCAGAACCAACCCCTCCAAATGCCACAACAACTGTTGACTATGATTGTGATGGGGAAGGAATCATTGCCATCAGTCTTGACAGTGCACTTTTTAACTATACATACGATATTGACGGGTCTCCAAACACACCTGATACATCAAATATTTTTACTGATGTTCCCGTAGGAAACCATACTATAACGGTAAATTATATCAGTAGTATTGTTCCCGCACCCAGCAACTTACTTTTAGAAGATTTTGGGGTTGGGCCAAACACAAGTATTACCCAAATAGACCCTGCATATTGTTATGAGGCACAGGATGGTTCTGCCAGTCTTTGTGGTTTTGGAACAAATACACATATACAGGATGGAGAATATTCAGTAACGCAACTGGTTGCCAATCCATATGGATCATGGCGGAGTCCCAATGATCATACAGGTGTTGCTGGCGGTAGATTTTTAGCCATTAATGTTGGTGGGGTAGCAGGTGTTGGCGGTATTGTTTATGCAAAAAGAAATATTGAGGTCTTACCAAATAGAGATGTTACAGTTTCTTTATGGGCCTTTAACTTATTAAGGAGTGGTACTGGAGGTGGTGACCCATCCATTGAAATTCAATTAGTAGACGGAGGAGGAGTTATAATTGCAAGTACAACTACAGGAAGTGTTCCAAAAAATAACAACGCCAATGACTGGAACAACTATAGTGTAACCCTAGATCCTGGTGGAAACACCAATTTGGATATTGTTATACGAACTAATTCTGCAGTGGTCAATGGAAATGATATTGCCATAGATGATATACAGGCTTTTCAAATACCTGAAGTGTGCCCTTCATTTATCACCGTAGATGTCCTTATAGAGAATGGACATGCTTTTGAGGCCAACACAACAAACACAACAAACATTTTATGTAACGGTGGTGCTGATGGCAGTATTACCTTTGAAGTAGATAATTTTGATGCCATTAATGGTTTTGAATACAGTGTTGATGGCGGTGCTTTTTCCGCTCCA
>Ga0256845_1002619_pt1 | contig 12873 bp, 3 predicted proteins | sample RiftiametaG_FD_189101 | JGI IMG/M metagenome (GOLD analysis project Ga0256845, IMG submission 189101) | Tube worm associated microbial communities from hydrothermal vent at the East Pacific Rise, Pacific Ocean - Riftia | ecosystem: Host-associated > Annelida > Integument > Unclassified ... | reverse complement strand
TAAAGATGTACTTGCGTCGTACTTCGTAGCGTAGATCGGTCTCGTCCTGCCAAGGCTCACCGCTGGGGTAAAACTCGTCGTGCTGTATCAGGCTTTGGTCGTCATTCGTGGCGTATTGTACCGAGCCCAGGTGGTCCAGGTGGTAGTAGGTCGTCAGGGGAAACTGCACCCACTCTGGTGCCATCTTTGAAGCGACTTGCTGCTCGCCTACATAGATATGCTTCGTGACAAACTCGCCATTTCTAATCGTAATATTTGGTCCTAAGTATGCTGTCTCCCATTGCTGTGGAAGAAAATGCACATGAACAGCCTTATTCCCCTGAGCGTCATACAGTGTCTTGGTAACGTCCTGACTATTCTTAATCGTACGTTTTATCTGATCATCTTCGTTCCACTCAACCTGACGAACTTGGTCCCGGAAAGTCCATTGAGTCTGATTTCCTGAAGCATCGTACTCAACCACTCGATCATAGTCCGTATTATGATCTGGAGTCCGCTCCCGCAAATTCACTGGCGCGTGGGGCCGCTGACCATATGTATATGCTTGAATAACAGAAAGTGCAGGTTGCTCGTAGTCATCCCTCATTCCTCCAGCCCCATCAGATGTCATGCGGAACGATGATTGATCCTTTACTAAAATATTTCCTATCTCGTCGTAACTCTGTGTATAGGCGTAGCGATGTGCCCAATAATCTGTGCTCTGCAAAAATCCGTCTGCACTCGTCAACTGGTAAAGCTCATCGTACTCGTAATTCTGTACTAGACTTCCTACTGGCACCGGCGTGTAGTCAGTCGTGTTATACGGCGCATCGTTGCGCATCTGCGTCACGTTGCCCACTTCATCATACTCGTAGTTCAACTGCTGAAAGAACTTTCCAGTTTGCATTCTCTGCTGGGCAAAGATATCTCTGTGAAAAGCATTGACGCCTGAAAGCCTTCTCGAGCCTGGCTTGTACTCGTACGTGGTCTCCACGAGGTTACCGCTTATTGTGCGAACCTTTTGACCGAATTCGTCATAGCCAATGTGCACCATATAGTCCGTATGAAAAGTCTCGCTCGGGCGCTCAGGTGTAACCTTTGTATTGAGACCCCAGGCACTTTGCACGTTGCCGCCTGCGTCATAATGGTAGGTCACCACCTCATCTCCCTTTCCAGGGAGCCATGCCTTCTTTGCCCGTGCAAACGAATCAAACTCGTACTTTACCGTGTACTCGTAGTTTCCTAGATGCTTTTCGCGCATGCGTACAAAGCTTGACGTCATTTCTATCGTGTTGCCCAGCTCGTCGTACGCCAAGTTTTTGGTTCCCGCTTCGCTCGACTCAAACTTGATCCGGCCCGCTACGTTGCCAAATGCATTCCCCTTTTCATCTGCGCCTCCGTAAGAAAAGAACTTATCCTCGCTCTCGGGATAGCTAATACTTGCCAAGCGATTGAATTCGTAATTGTAAGTAACGCTTTGGCCCTTTGCCCGCAATTGGGCACTTTCCTTATGTCTTAGGTTTCCGCCTTCGTCGTAGCGCCACTTGGTCAGCCCCATGTCTGGACTGTCCAAAGAGATCATTCTCCCCAGGGTATCGTAGGCGCTCCTCGTTGTGTTGCCCTTGGCGTCAGTCACGGCCAAGAGCTCCTTGACCGGGTTGTACTCATAGCTCGTCACTAAAAGCTTCGACTCGCCGTCCACGGTATTTCTCTCGTGCACTTCAACAATCGAGTCATTGAGATCCCGCAACACCACTTTTTGATGATTCATGGGGTCCGTCACCGTCGTGGCCTTCCGCAGGACGTCGTTCTTGTCCATCGCAAAACCGTATTTCGTCCAGGTTGTGACTGTCGGATCTATTCCTTCATGAGGCGTCGTCAAATACTTCATGCGATTGAGCGGATCGTATTTTGTGGTCGTCGGGTTCACCATTGGCACACTCACGTAGCTAGTGGCGGACTCTTCGGAGAAGATCGGGTGTCCCGACTGGGCAACTCGACCCATTTCATCGAAAACCTGGGCTCCACTCACGGTCATTCCTACTCTTAGAAGCGTCCCGTTGTCGTGCTCCAAATCCTTCTTGGTCTGAATCACTCGCTCCAGCCCGTCCATGAATGTCACCGTTTCGATAAAATCGTGCTCGGCAGCGCTTGCGCTTTCTCCATTTCTGAAAACATCTTTATGACCAGTCTTTGCCCATGCCGGCCTAGCTGTCATTCCAGGTAGCGCGTAGCTAAATACAATTGTCGGCACTTGACTGTTGACGTCCTTGGGTCCCCAAACACTCGTTGAACGTCCAAATTCATCATAGGCAAACTGGGTAATGTGTCCATTAGTGTCCGTCACCATATCGGGGGTACCGAATTGATAGTTCACCGTTCCGCTCGACACATAGTCAAACGAGTCCCGTGTGCTCACCACATGACTACTTGTCTCAGTATCATAAGTGTAGGCTAGGTTATAACCATTGGGGTCGGTGACACTTGTCACATTACCATATTGGTCACGACTATCGATCAAAGTGGTCGACGCAGTACTGCTGTAGGTGCCTCCATTCGGTTTTTCACCGCCGGTAATATAGTCAGTAACAGAAGTCGCCGCTCCCGTCGCAGGATCAAAAGACGCCTTTCGGTGCCTATACGTGACGTTGTCTACCCCCTTTGCCTGTATGTCGCTGGCTCTAACAAAATAAACCTCATCATCCGTCGAAGCAGGCAGCCCTTGGCTTTCGTATTCGATCTCGTAAATAAGATCATCGGCGGCGCCCTCATCGCCTCGCTGAGTCAACTTCGCCAAGCCGCCGTGGTTGCTATTCCACTCACGCGTCTCACTCGTCGTCTTGCTCCGCTGCTCTAGCTGCTCTGCATGAATCATCGTCCGACTGATCTCTGCAGGAAAAACCGTTCGGCTATTGCCCAAATCATAACTTGGTACGCTCAAGTCGTCCGAAAAGTCATCCGACGGACCATTGTAATTGTAGTTGGTTCTCTGCAGAAGCCAGCCAGTGGGGTCTGTAAATGATGTCCCTGCGACAAGACCCTTCCTGTAGAAGTCAGAATTTTCGAAGTTCGTGTAAATTCTTGAAATATCGTCACGTAGAGTTTCTACCGCCGAGAATGCATAAAACTCACGTTCATGGCGACTAAAGTAGCCACTCTGTTTGTAATCGAAGCGTGATGTGTAGAGCTGATTCGTGAGACCATCACTCGTCTCCACACTCACCATAATGTTGCGACTCCCCTGCTGTTGAAAGGTATTGCCTTGACGTCCATATTTGATGGCAATCGTTCCGCCAAGAGGCCCTGTCACTGAGGTCAAGGTGTCCACCAAACCTAGTTGATTGAGCTTCGCATGCAAAACCCCTCCATTTTTCAGCTTCATCGCCATGTCAACAAGGCCATCGCCATTCACATCGCGCAACCCCATTTCACTGTGGCTAGAGTTACTTGTGTGCGCAAAAGTAGTGCTGACACAAACTCCAAATACGCATAACTTGGCAGAAGTGCTGACTTGATAGTTTCTCGAACGCTCAAAACCAAGGACATCAAATGCTTTGTCGTTGGCTCCATACGCGGCTGCTAGTACGGAGTTAAAGACGTAGTTTCCTGGTGTTTTTGTCCAGCTCGGGACTGTCCACTCCTGCATGGCACCAAATGAGGTGCCATGGTTCGGATACACATTGAGCACGCCACTCCCAGGCACCATAGTGACAAATTCGGGCAGACCATCTCCAGTCAAGTCTACAAATTGGCTAATATCGCGCCGCATTCCATGGGTGTAGCCCATGCCAACATTGCCGCCGCCCCCAAAAAGGCCAACACTCACCGCGCCACCAATACTCAAGCCAACTCGCGCAGATAGGAGATCACTGTAAACTGGCGATCCTGGGTTCACCTCGGGAACAAAGTCCAAGGCATCGCCCACCTTGTTGACGAGTTCATGAACCGCTCCATTCGCAAATTGCAATCCTGCAGTCACATCGTAAGCGTCGCTCTCTAGCTTGGACCAAGACTGCTGCCAAGGTATGGGCTGCGATAGGGAATACCCCAGATTCAATCGAACCGTGTTCTTCCCCGTTCCCTTTGCGTCCCAGGTCACAAAATCGACTAGCCCATCGCCGTTGATATCAATCAATTCGGTTTCGCTACTCGTTAACCCATAGTCGACACCAACACTAAATCCTATCGATTTACTTCCTTGAGCTTTTCCCTTCTCATCATGTTGAACCAGCTTTACTTTTGTACCCGGAAACGATCCGTTGCCGACATTCGCAGATGTAGAAGCCAAGATAGTGCTGCTGCTTCGAAATTTCTTCGCAAATTGGCTGTTGAGTTCAGGAACAAATCCTCCGGTACACGCCTCGGGCTCTAAGGCATCCCCCTTATCGTCCTGACATCCGGTATTGTATCTCACTCCACTCTGAGTCAGCGAATCTGGAAATCCATCTCCGTTCAAATCGACCATGTCCATATCTGAGGTATTTCGACTCACAGCCGCAGACATATCCACACCAGCGACACCAATACTCACCCCCGCGCTCAGCGCAAAGTTCCACGTATGGCCTGAGCGAAGTGAATCCAGGCCCCCGGTCTTTCCGGTCGAAAGGCTGGCTGCCACGGTCGATCTACCTGGCTTGATTTGGTCGACAGAGATGTAGCCTGCACCACGAATACTCCAAGCCATATCTAGAGGCGTGGCAGGAAAAGCAGCCGAATCCCCTGGCGAGTCACTTTCAAGATCCGCCTTCACAAGGGAGTAGCGCATCAACGATTCATCAAAGTCTACATTGCCATTCCAATCTCCGTAGCGAAAGCGCTGAAAACCACCCGAATAGGCCCCTTCGTCTGTTTTGACTGCTCGTTGAGCAAATCGCACCAGGCGAGGGTTTGTTGTCTTTGCGGCACGCTTATTTACCTCGAGTTCGGGAGAAAGTCCCTTGCTTACTAACTCGACGCTCACCCCGTTCAGGGAGCCGTCTGAGTAAATGGAGCAAGTGACAGCCTCTCCAGCATCCAGACTCAAGTCCACCTCAGGTAGGGTGAAGATTCCCGTCCACCCCCCGGAGAACGTCTTTTTGTAGAGAAGACGATGAAGCCCCTGGCAAACGAAGTGTACTGCAGCGTCTTGAGTAGTCTTGGAAATAGTTCCTCCCGCCAGCTTCGGCGGCTCCCCACCATTCTCAACGATACTCTGGTGCGTGTAACCAACCGCCATCCATTCAAACATGGACACATTGACGAACCCCGGACTCGAGATTAGCGAATGAGAGATTGGCGATTCTGGCGAGGGATCATTTTCGATGGTGCATATATAGTCGGATCCATCCGGCACGCAGTCCACGTCGCCTCCTTGGAGGGTGACATTTTCCTCATCGAATGGTTCTCCACCCACATCAGGGCGAAAGTACGTTTCGTATTCGACAACCGGCGCCCATGAAACACGGGCAGGATCAATCGGCGTGTCTGAAACAATCTCAAACTCAAGGGAAACGCTACCATCAATCAGCAATGGTAATGTCTGTCCGTTCACCTTGACCTCGTTCGTGTCCATTGTGAGCGCAACATCCTCGTTTGCAGCGAAGGTGCGTGTGTAGACCGTACCCAAGCGCCGTTGTTTGTCGTCCGTCGCGTCGACAGTATAGACGGCCACGGTGACCTCGTCAGCAGTCGGTCGTTTCGTCAGCGCGCCATGGACACGCACTTGGCCACTGCCCCGAGCCCCCCAATAAACAGCTGGACCCCCAGCGGTTCGAAAGTCGTCCTCCACAGAGAATTGATCCAGTGGTCGACCATAGGGCTCCTTTTTATCCAGCTCAGCTCCGCCATAGCGTATCGTTGGAAGCCACTTCACTGCGTCCTTGCGCGCACTAGCCCCTGAGCTCACACGAAAATAGAGATTCTCTCCCGCGGTTACGTCGATTTCTAAACCTGGCCCACAGCCTCCCCCCTGATTGGGGCCGCATTCACTCAAATCATTACCACCAAGTTGGTGATCCCAAATAATACTATTCCCTTGGTAAATGCGTAGTTGGACTCCATCGCCCCCGGCCTCGATCTTTCTGGCCCCACCACTGATCACCACATTTCCACTACGCGGTGCGTTCCAACTAATAATAGGATCTACAGCAAAACTCGTCGCGTTCAGCTCATCGCTGTAGGCATCTGTCAGCTTTACATCCTCGAGGTCTAGGCCCGACCATTGACGCCGCGGCAAAAATCCACTGCTCGAACCAAGCGCAACGTAGACCTTTCCATCGTCAATCCAAACATGGTCGGGCATGCCATCGCCGTCCATATCGGTCGATATATGTTGTGCCTCGTTCGCAGTCCGCGCAATACTCCCAGCTGCATTCAAAACGAGAATATTTCCGGAGACCTCGACATTCCAACCGCTCGACTTACTGCGACCCAACGCGTACTTGGTGCTATTGGCGTAATCCTCCAGGTAAAAACCAGCATTCTCCAGCCCCGGTCCAACGGGGAGACTATTGCCAAAGTAGGAACTATTCAGAAGACCGCCCCGAGCCTGTAAAAAGTCGAAGCGACCATCACCATTGAAGTCCCCACCCGCGGTACGAACGGTGCTACGCCCCCAATTACCTCCTCCACCAAAGTCCAAGCTTGCGAATCCAACCGACGCTCCTACCGAGATGGATGCACTTTGACTGTTTCCCTTACTGTGTGAAAGCGTGGTGGCTCCCATGAGTCCAGAATCACCATCGAGCCCTGCCCAAGGTTTCGCATCCGCCAAAAAAACAGCCGGTTTCTCTCGATAGCCAAACTCATGTGAGTTGAATACAGTTCCTCCAGAACCAAGCACATCCAGTTTCTGCAATAAGCTGCGGCCAAAGGCACCAGGCGCAAAGTTAAACTCATAACTGCGAATGAGTGAACTACCGTAAAGAATATCGACGCTCTGCAGGAGGTAATTGCCCGTAACTAAAAAGCCTGACCGCCCACTCACTTGGGTGTCTTCACGCTTCACTCGATGAAAAAGCACTGAATAAGAGCCTACTTCGCCGCCAGCGTGCGTCGTATAATCGATACGAGCGGGATAGAGCTGAAGGGTTGGGACTTCGTTCGCCGTCCACGCGTTCTCCTCATCTTTCTCGTAGCTATACAATATCCCGTTGCCAAAGGTGTCCTCGACGGTTTCCAGATGCCACCTAAAGACATGGGCAGCGTTAGAAGGATCGGCTAGGCGAGTGTCTGGGCTCAAGCCATAGGTGTACTTGGTCCCGTCCTGATTAGTAACGACCCAATAGGAGCCGCCATCACTTGCGGGTAAGTTAACGATTCGCTGAAAACTGCCCTCCACACGTCTTCTGTACACACTTCCCGCTGGACTCTCGCTAACCTTTTCCAGCTGGGCACCGTCAAGAAGGGGCACAATGCGTCCACCCTTGGAATTTGCCACTCCTTGGGTCCAGCGTTTGTCATAATCGGGCACTCCATAGCGGGTATCGAGCTCAATGGTGGAGAGATTTAAATTCCAGCCCTTTCCTAACCAACTGTTACCGCCATTGCTATTGTAGGTCACAGCCAATTGTGGCTGCATTCCTCGACGGCCGGGGGGTAACTCAAGAGGGTAGTTCAAGTTCGCCGAACCCTGAGCATTGGGCGAAGGCGGTTGAATCAAACGAATCCCTGCGCTGGGGTTAGCCATCTCAATGCCGCTCATCTCATTGGGGTTAAAGCTCTTAGATCCAGGCGCATCAGGGCTAGGTACCGTCGCCGTAATGAAGTCAGTAAAATGATCAGTCAGACTCGTCAGAGAGCCTATTTCTGCTTGACCAAACCGCCCCACGTGCTTCCAGCCGCCCAATTTTTCATCGTGATAAAATGCCACAACATGCTGTTCCGAGGCAGCTCGGGGCAAAGCTGTATCGTCATAGGGTAGAGTCAGTTTGATGGGCTTTTCAAACTGCATTCCGTGGGGACCAAAGCGAAAACCTCCATTACCTGGAGTCACATTTGCCATGCCCAGGTTCAAGTCCGTAATCTGGTCTTTCGACAAGGGGCGAATCGTGATGCGCGTCGGCTCACTCACTGCGCCCGCGGGTATCTCGAGCGTCGCTCCAGCAAACTGGAGGACAGCAGACGATTCTGGTTGAACCAATGCCGAGAACGGCGCCCCAAGATCCTCCGTCCGCTCGTGCTGAGCTGTGGGCGACACAATTGTTGTGGCGCAAGGCGAGAATACGAACTCCTGCCGAAAAGATGAACCATTAGAAAGCTCCGCGCCCAGGCGCAAGCCCCAATCCAGCCCCTTCCCAGGGTCATCAACTAAAAGTTCGAACTCGCCCCCCTCGCTGCGGCGCACAACATCTTGACCATTTGCGACCAAATACGATAATTTCTGCCCGTCGTCCGAGCGAATAAAGCCTCGAACGTATACCTTTCCGTCTCTGCAACGGCCGTCACTCGTGGAGGTAACAACCAAAGCGGGTGGCGCTGCATCGACACGAGCCAAACCCGTGAGTAGAGCTTGGCCGACCGCGCCTCCCACCGCCTCTTTCGAGGTAAACAGAGAAAAGCGCGTCGATGGAGCCGCTGAATCAAGCGCGATGCCATGCCAACCTACGGCAAGCCCTGCTAAGTCAATAACAAACGTCTCTCCCGTATTGGAGGAGAGACTGAGCTTACCGACGCTCTGCTGACGCAGGTGAAATGAGAGTTCCACTGCCTGCGTCTCGCCGCCCCATTCGAGAACCCCTTGGTAGCCACTTTTGACCTCGGAAGACTCCACCTGAGCAAACGTGCCTACACGCCCGGTATCGCTTACGGTCACGACTCTTAGGTCACTAATTTGATATTCTGCAGCCACATGGCCATCCACCGGATAGAAATCGACCCGATTACGACCCACCTTCAAGAGTCCAGGGGAGATTTCCTCCACCTGCAATCCGCCAGCGCCGCCCGTTGCTTCCCCCACTTGCCCTTGGAGAGCTGAAGCATTGATAGATCTAGGTACCCCCTGCCAACTAGAAATGCCACTGAGTTCGTAAACTAAGAAAGCCCGCTGAGCCCTCCCCGTTTTTTCGGGGATGAGCCATTCGAACGTGCGAGCTTCACCACCCCCACCCGACAGATTACCCACGCGCTGTCGCTGAGGTAGAGCTTGGTGCTCTGTGCCCGAAGGCAGGAGCCCAGCGAGTAGCCTCTCGCGGACAGTTCTACCTGCCAAAACCTTCGTTTTCGACTGACGAGCCCACACCGAGATCTCAGCAGGACCACGTTCTCCCGACTGCTCCAAATAGATCAATAACGAGCGTGCGCTCACAGGTGACGGAGAACGCACGAACTGCCACGAATTGAGCGAGCTTTGCGACTTGCCTTCGAACAGCATTTTCCCAGCTGAGCCATCTGGAAGAACACTATGAACCCGCACCATGCCAGCGTCCGCTCCAAAGAATGATATCCCCTCGACGAGCTGCTTATTTCCTAACGAGACACGCAAAGCCAAGGGTTCGCCCGTTTCCGAGGACACACTCGTTCGTGGATCCCGGTCCAACAACTTAAAGCCACCTCCCTGTCGTCCGTTCATACTTTCCACGGAAACGATAGAAACTGGAAAAGAAAGGTCATATTCCGAAGGAACGTCAGCATCCGCTCCCAGAGCATGTGGCAAGGAAAAACTACTCGCTAAGAGCGCCTTCGAAGAACCGACCAAGGGAGGATCGACGACCTGCTGCATCTGGTCAATCCGCAAATGATTGAGCTTACGCTGGCCCGCATAGGCAGCGGCGGGTTGCCCCCACGCCACAAATTGGGCGAGACAGAGAGCAAGAATACGAGATGCAATAGGGCAGTGAGGATTGGAGGCAGACATAGGAAGCAATTATCAAAAACTTGACTCGAAAGTCAGAGAATGCCTGTTCGCATTTCGCGGAGCATATTTCAATATCAAAAGGAGTAAAATGATTCACAGAGAGCTACACACCTTAAATTCGGCTGCCACTCGCTCGAAAAATTCGGTCGAGCGTTCTAAATTCAGTCAGATGCTTTCCTAACAAATGAGGCCTGGTGATAACTTTTCCAATGTGAGCGAATAACCAGCAAAGCTTCGGTTGCCCTTGCGATGACCTACTGAGCGATCGTATAGAGTGGAAGTTCTCATTTTACGGATTCAATTCATGTCCAGCGCCTACCATCTCGCCTCCGTGGCACTCTTTCTTGTCCTCGCCTCTGCGTGTAGTCAAGACAAAGCACTCCCCTCCCAGCAGAAATCACTTGCTATTGTGGGGGGCATTGGAGTGGCCGAATGTGATAGCTACATCGCCCAGTATCGTTCTTGTGTTGAGACAGCTGTTCCAGCCTACCAACGCAGTCAGGCGCTAGCCAATATCGAGATAAAACAGAGTCGTTGGCAGCAATTGGCCGACACCCCCTTCAAGAAACAGGCCCTAGGTCGCCTTTGCACTCAAGCCATTAAAACAGCCAGGGAGGAACTCCAAGATTGGAATTGTACATTGGTCGGAACAACCTGTGGCAACGGTATGGTCGAATTGGGTGAGGCCTGTGATGATGGTAACACCGCAGCAGGCGACGGGTGTAGCCCAAGCTGCACCGTAGAAGGCAGTGGTTCAGGCGGAGGCGCTTCCACTGGTGGTACCAGCTCGACAGGGGGCGCCTCGACAGGAGGCAGCTCGACAGGAGGCAGCTCGACAGGGGGCGGCGGATCCGGCAATAACGGAGCCTGTGATTCAAGCAATTCCCTAGACATTGGAGGACCGGGTGTCACTCTTTCGGTTGCCAACAATAGTTGTCTCAAAGTCGAGGACGGCTATCCTGCTTGGTGGGGGGAGCGCAACATGAAGCTTCAAAACGAAGGTGGCGGTGGTGTGCCCCTCAACTTCACTTGGAGTAACCTCTGCGCAACAGCCTCGGGCAGTGGAAGCATTTCTACTAATTGGCAAACTATCGCGCTGGGCGCCACCAATGCGACCTGTGCAACCTACATCAATCTACAGGGCGACGGCTCCGCTAATATACGTATCAAATACTACAGCAACTAAAGAACCTGACACCTCAAAGCAAAGAAGGAACCTCTTCTTCGTCTTGGGTTTCCTCTTCCTCTTCTTCCGCTTCGATCCCCACTTCTTCGCCGTCTATCACTAAGCCAGCTGTACCTTCAAGCATCTCGGGGAGTTCCACCGTACTCGCCCCCTCGCCTAACCAAAAAACCTCGGGTACGGGGTAGTACTTCGAGCGATAGCTCCGCCGTACCTCACTGCCATCTTCGCGCTCAATACGCAGTACGCTGACAACCTCCATGCCCTCGCGACCCTTTTGCTTCTTCTTAAAGCCACCTAAGGGGATCTCGTCTTTATGCCAAACCCTGCGAGCATAGGGCTCGCGATGAGTGACACTGAATGCATGAGAAACCTTTGCATCGGCGTTTCGCCCCAAAAGTTCCACCCGAATACGAAAGCGGGTCGGAAAGCTCACATGCACAAGCACCGGCTCGTCAAAAGGGTTGCGCAGGCGTAAGTCCACTTTGCCATCCACGACGGTGGCGTCCAAACCAAGGGGAGCATAGCTACTGGGTCGGCTATGGCTGCGACGACGCACCACCTCCATATTACCAAAAACGGCCGCGGCGTGCAGGGTGGTTGCAACTTGACATACCCCTCCCCCCACGTCCATTTCCATCTCATCGTTCACTATCACCGGAGCGTCCACAAAGCCTCTCCCGTGAATTCTTCTGCCCACAATATCATTGAAGCTAAATACTTCCCCTGGTAAAATGATGGCGCCGTTCAAGTAGCGAGCAGCTGTACGAATATTCACCGCTCGCGCCCCCGCGTGGCCCCGGTAGCTCGTCTCATAGCTAGCCAATACCTTGGTCACGTCCACAGGGGCCAAATCGTCTTCGGTCACACGAGGCCTCACGCGCGAAAGAGCGGCATCGACAAAGACCGTATCCTCCAGCTCAGCGGCCTCCAGACGAACAACTGTAGCTGCAACAGAAAGCTGAATACCCTCTCGGCTCGGCAAAATCTTATGCTCGGCTATCAACAACTCGGCATTGCGGGGGGCTACCTCCACCCGGGCGGCCAAATGCTCCAAGATTTTCTTGGCCTGTTCACCCACAAGCTGCGTCTTCAGCGGCAATTCGTACACCACAGGCTTTCTTGAAAAACGCCGCCAAAGCCAAACCCCAGGCGCCTCGTCCCAGGTAATTTCCACCTTAGCTACACCAGCTTGCGCGCCCGCCAAGGCGGCCTCGCGATCGACTAGCAAACCCAAGTCCCGTGAACGCAAACTCAACACTCGCTCTTCTGCGCGAATATAAACAAATTGCGCCTCGATCTGAGAGGCTCTCAATTCAATCACCTCTTCAATCGAGCTCTGGCGCTCGCTCCCGGTCTTGAGGGGATATTGGTAACCATTGAGGCCCAAAAGCACGCCAGGGGCCGGCACAAGAGCCAACCAACCTATTGCAGAGACGATTGCGCCCGAAAAAACGCTAGCAGAAAGAGAAATTGCGGGATGCACAGACAATATCTTACCCGCTCTGACACAGATACGGCAATTGATCGACAAAAACTTCCTCCGATGGCTCCTACTTGGCCCTACGGGGTTTTATCTAGGCTTGACGCGCCGGAGTATGTTCATAAATTGTGGACGATGAAACTCCTTGTGAACGGTGAAGACCAGAATATTTCAGAAAATTCCACCATCTCTGAACTCTTGACCCACTTGGGCCTCACCAGACCAGTTGCTGTCGAGCGCAATGGCGAGGTTGTGCCCCGCGCCAATCATACTTCAACGCAACTCGCAGAAAACGATCGCATCGAAATCGTGCATTTTGTGGGTGGCGGCTGAGTAGCTCTCGCCCCCTAGACCCCGTGCTTAGCGGCGAGCATCACGTACTTGTTGGCCGTATTA
>Ga0256845_1002618_pt1 | contig 12873 bp, 10 predicted proteins | sample RiftiametaG_FD_189101 | JGI IMG/M metagenome (GOLD analysis project Ga0256845, IMG submission 189101) | Tube worm associated microbial communities from hydrothermal vent at the East Pacific Rise, Pacific Ocean - Riftia | ecosystem: Host-associated > Annelida > Integument > Unclassified ... | reverse complement strand
ATAATATAGATAATTCCCTAATAACAGTACATAAAATAAATAAGTAAAAATTAATGAGTGGTAGAACAACACAATTAGCTAATGATATGGACGGTATTAAGCAATCCTTAATCTTACCTGCTGCGGACGCTCAAGTCCGTCTTTGGTTTTTGCACCAATTACAACCTTCAAGCCCTGTTTATAATATTTATCGAGCTATTCGAATTAAAGGTTCATTAAATATAGATGCACTCAAGAAAACTGTTAATGCTTTAATTGCTAGGCAGGGTGCATTACGTACAACATTTAGTGAAATAGACGGAGATATTGTTCAAACTATTCATAGAAATCTAGAAATTAATATACTAGAAAATAATTTTTCTAGTATAGAGGAAAGTAAAAAAGAATCAAAACTTCAAGAGTTTTTAGATATTGGAGTGCAGCAACCTTTTGATCTTATCGTAGGACCATTAATAAGAGCTTCATTAATCAAATTTAGTGATGATGAGCACGTCTTCTTAATATGTGTTCATCATCTAATATTTGACCGTCGCTCATTAGGACTGCTAAATAAAGAATTTAGTGATTTTTATCAGTTTTTTTTAAGTGGCGAAAGTGAGGGGTTAAGTCAACTGAGTGTTAATTTTTCTGACTATACTCAGTGGCGACTAAATAAAATTGGTCAAGAAGATTTATCACGCCAGTGGAAGTATTGGCAACAAAACCTTAAAAATATAAAACCTCTCGAATTACCCTATGATGGAAAACGTTCTGTCAAAGCAACATTTAAAGGTGATCGGAGTTATCTTAGTGTGCCGAACGGTCTAATAGATGAGTTTGAAAGTGTTGTTTCAAAACAAGGTGTTACTTTATTTATGGGGTTATTAGCCGTTTTTAAATTGTTAATTCACCGTTGGTCTGGTGAGGATGATATTCTTACTGGTACTCCCTTCGCAGATCGTCGATTAAAAGGAACTGAGAATTTATTTGGTTTTTTTGTCAGTACTCTAATTTTAAGAACAGATCTGTCGGGTGATCCTACTTTTTCTGAGTTATTATCAAGAGTTAGAAAAAAGAGCTTCAACTCTTATCGATATAATTCAATGCCTTTAGATAAAATAATTGAAGCGCTCAATCCTGAAAGAATCATTAACCGCAATCCACTATTTGATTTAGATTTTCAGTTACAAAAACGTCAACCTGAATCATTAATAATTGGCGATGCAGCAATTTCAGAGTGTAGAGCTTCCCGCTTCAGTTCTCAATATGATTTGGGTTTTACGGTAAGAGAAAAAGAAAGCCAATATAATGGTAAGTACGATTATGATATCCGTTTTGAATATAGAACAGATTTGTTTGCAAAAGAAACCATTGAGCTATTATTAAAACGATATCAAAAATTACTTAAAGATATCATTTCTAATCAAAACAGAAAACTATCTGAATATTCAATACTTTTAGAAAGTGAGAAATATTCTTTAGTCATTGAAAGAAATAGAACAGCATTATCTTACAATAATAGAAATATGCACCAAATGTTTTTGGATAATATGCAAGAAACTCCAAATAAAGTGGCTGTTATTACTGAGTCATCTAGTTTTACCTATGCTCAAATTGCAAATAAAGCTGCTATATTAGCGATTGATTTAAAGCAGCGTGGCGTAAAAGAAAGTAGCGTTGTTGGGATCTTGCTTTCACGAAGTGAATTGATTCCAGTGGCAATGCTCGCAAGTTTTTTTCTCAAAGCAACTTACTTACCTCTTGATCCAGAATATCCTGTTAGTCGAATTGAGTATATTTTGAATGATGCATCGGTTGAACATGTTTTAGTTGAAGAAGCTTTTTCAGATATGATAATAGGAAATAAAACAAAGAAAATTTTTCCAAATATAGATATAAATCAAAGTTCTTTTAATGATGAAGAGATAAAGCAATTCATTGAAGAGTTTTTGGTTATGGATGGATTAGAACATCTCGCTTATATTATTTACACATCAGGTTCAACAGGAAACCCCAAAGGCGTCATGTTAACCCAGAATAATCTTGTCAATTTCATAGTTGCGATGAAAGAACGTCCCGGAATTAATTCTAATGATATCTTGTTAGCTGTAACGACAATTTCATTTGATATATCTGTTTTAGAAATATTGTTGCCTCTAAGTTTAGGTGCGACAACTATTATTGTGAATAGAGATACTTCATATGATCCCGGTGAGTTGTCTTCACTTTTAATAAAACATGATGTGACGGTTATGCAAGCAACGCCAGCAACTTGGCAAATGATGGTCGCATCTGGATGGTCGGGTAAAAGTGACCTCAAATTACTAACAGGAGGGGAGGTGTTATCGCAGAAACTATCCGATCAGCTACAACCTTTAGTTAAAGCAGTTTGGAATATGTATGGACCAACAGAAACTACCGTTTGGTCAAGTTGTTATCAAATTAAATCGGCTGGACAAGTACCTCTTATTGGAAAGCCAATTGGGAATACGCAAATATACGTATTAAATGAAATGAATCAACTTGTTGCTGATGGAGCGTATGGCGAGCTTTGTATAGCAGGTGATGGTGTTAGTAATGGTTATTTTGGTAGAAGTGATTTAACGGAAAAAGTATTTATAGATAACCCTTTTTATCAACAATCAATTGAAAATGATATAACAACATCTAGTAAAATATTATATAAAACAGGTGATCTGGTTAGGTTTACTCGAGATCAAAATATTGAGTATGTTGGACGAATGGATTTTCAGGTAAAAGTTCGCGGTTATCGTATAGAGTTAGGCGAAATTGAAACGGCCACAAGTAAGCATGAGGATGTGGATAATACAGTGGTGATAGTCCGTGAAGATAACATTGATGATAAAAAAATCGTTGCCTATATTACCTCTAACAATCCTAACTTCGAGGCTGAGTCATTAAGGTTATTTTTACAAGATTTTTTGCCTAGTTATATGTTGCCACAACACTTTGTTTTATTAGATGAGTTTCCACAAACACCTAATGGTAAAGTTGATCGGAAATCGTTACCTTTACCGGAATATGAAAAACAAAATAATAAATGTTCAATAATTGAAGCCTCCTCAAAAACTGAAAAAGCAATTGCTAAAATTTGGAGTGATCTTACTGATCAAAAAAGAATATCAATTAATTCCAATTTTTTTGATATTGGAGGCCATTCATTATTAGCTATGCAAGTTATTTCAATTGCTAAAAAGAAACTTGATATTGAAATAAAACCAATGGCGATGATTCAAGATACGCTTGCCCAAATTGCTGCGAGTGTTGATGGATTAGAATATCAAAATGTAGAAAATACAGTCCAACAACTAGAGTCGGTATCGCCACAGTTTTTTTCTGATGATCAATCTCTTTTTGGTTTTTATTATAGTTCACAAATTAAATGTGAAAATGGTTTTGATGAAAGGAATGATAAAAAATCAAAGGGTGCTATTTTATTATGTAGCCCAATTTTGATGGAAAATATTAATGCGAATTGGACTTATCGTCGATTGGCAACTCAATTGGCTAATGAAGGATTTGATGTATTACGTTTTGATTATTATGGAACCGGTGATTCATTAGGTTATGATAGTGATGCATGTGTCTCTCGCTGGCAGAAAGATATTGTAGATGCTTCCGTTTTCCTGAAAGCTAAATCTAAACATGAAAAAATTTCATTAGTTGGTTTACGTTTTGGTGCAAGTCTAGCTGCGCTTGCTAATGTTGTTAATATTGATAAGTTGATTTTATGGGAGCCTATTATTAATGGTGATGAATATGTTAACGAGTTATTTGGGAAGTATAAAAACACATTGGAAGATTTAAATTATATTCGAAGAAAACCCACTAAAATGAAAAAGGGTGAATTAATTGGTTTTGGTTTTTCAGAAAATTTAGAATGCTCTATAAGAAGTACCGATTTATTTGAAGGTAAAAACCTTAAAAATTGTATGAGAGTAGTGCTTATTAGCAGTAATGAAACTAGTATTTATGACTCCTACCTAAATAAATTTTCACAACTATCAATTTTTAGCAAAGAGTCAAGTAAAACAAAATTTAAAAATTGTTTTGTTAGTGATCCAAGCCTAGGGATCGAAAAATATAATGATTTAGGTGCGTTTTTACCTGGTAAAAGCTTAGATATAATAATTAAAGAATTGAAGCGCAAATGAATCAGTTAGAAAAAGCAATCATTATTGGCGAGAAACCTCAAATAATGGGGGTTTATACACAACAAAATAAATATGGTGTTGAAGCAAAAAAAATGCCGACGATTTTACTTTTGAATTCAGGTTTGTTGGGGCATATTGGACCTTTTCGGTTATACGTAAGAATGGCTCGAAAATTTGCGGAGCTGGGGTTTAATACTTTTCGTTTTGATTTGTCTGGAATTGGTGATAGTGAAAGGCATCTTGATGTGCGCACCCGTGAAGATCAACATATGGGTGATATTAAATCAGTCATGAACCATTTGGATCAGTCTAAAAATTGCAGCCAATATATCGTTATGGGTATATGTACTGGTGCCGATAACGCGCATAAAGCTATGCTAAAAGATAAAAGGGTTATTGGTGCAGTGAGTATTGATGGTTATGCTTATAAAACACCACGTTATTATTTTAATCTTTATGGACCAAAATTGATAAGTCTTAACTCATGGAAAACTTTAACTAAACAAATTATAAATAAAATAAAATCTAAATTTGAAAAAAATCAAAAATTTATTCCACAGAATATCGAATATCGATGGGTTGAGCCTAGTAAAGAAAAAACGGAACAAGACTATAAAATATTTATCGAAAGGGATGTTAATCTTCTCGTCGTTTTTACCGCTAGCTGGCCATATAATTACTTAGAGCAGCATTCAGATTGCTTTAAAAATTTGCCTTTTGGCAAAAATCTTCAAGTTGCTTACTTAGAAAATGCAGAGCATATATTTCCTTTATCAGAAGATAGAACTCATCTTATGACTGAAATTGTTAATTGGTTATTAGACCGGTTTATAAATCGTTAATTTTTGTCAAAGATATCAAAGTCTTTATCAGCGTGACCAACAACACCATCCTTATTCCAAGGTAAGTCTCTATACGGGCTTGAATCATTGGCTCCCATAAAAGGATATTTTTTAATATCAAAATATGGTGAGTAATCGAAATCTGCTGGCGTATAAAGTCGTGTATTTCTTGGAATTAATTCAACGTCACTTTTCCCTCGTTTTCTGAAAAGCGGAAGAATTGGATATTTGACTGAATAAAAAGCTTCAGCAATCATAGCAGAGCAAACTGTTTTAGCTGTATCCGTCGGTTTTCTGGTAAATAGACTTGATCGCCAGCGTCTTGGTAAAATTCGCCACGGGAAAATAAACCGAGCTAGGTCAAATAGCTGTCTTACGTTATAGGCAATGCCTAATTTATTGATACAAAAATTAACAACATTCTGAGCATCTTTTGCCGAAAGGGTGGATGCTCTGCAAATTCGTAAGTTGTCTTTTTCGTACTCTGTTAAAGGTGTGACAATCATGCCTTCACCAAGAATACCTTCGACCAACAGTTGAGTATCTGGAGATGCATCGCAATGTTCGAGAATCTTATTTCTATATTCAATATTTTGGATATCATGTAAACGACCAACATAAATAGCAGAATGAGACCAACGACTTTGAGTGATGATCCTAATCACATCTGAAACTCGACTACGACCTTCTACTAAAACGACATCCGCAGGGCGTATACCATGACTAATTTTTTCAAAATCACAGATTGGGAATGTTAAAGGTGCTGTTTCCTTATTGAGCCAAGATTCTAATTTATTTCTTATTGACATTATCCACCCTAAAAATAAAAAACACTAATAATAACCTTTTAATAATAGCCTCTTAGACAAATTTTGGCTAGACTATACGCAATTTACTAATACTAATTTAATAGACTAGACTTTAAATATATTTCAATCTTTCAAATATCTATTCAATAAATCAAATAGGACAAGATAATGCCAAGTGAAATATGGGATGATATCCTCCTTTTAGATCAACAATTAACTGAAGAAGAACGAATGATAAGAGATATGGCGCGTAGCTATGCTCAAGAAAATCTTCAGCCAAGAGTATTAGAAGCCAATCGAAATGAAAATTTTGACCCTGAAATTATGTGTGAAATGGGCGAACTTGGTCTTTTAGGATCGACTATTGATGGATATGGTTGCGCTGGAGTGGGTTATGTATCTTATGGTTTGGTTTCTAGAGAAGTAGAACGGGTAGATAGCGGCTATCGATCAGCGTTAAGTGTGCAATCAAGTTTAGTCATGTATCCCATCCATGCTTACGGTAGTGATGAACAAAAACAAAAATATTTACCTAAGCTTGCCACGGGCGAATTCATTGGTTGTTTTGGATTAACAGAACCTGATAGTGGTTCTGATCCAGCCAGTATGAAAACTCGTGCCAAAAAGGTTGATGGCGGCTATTTATTATCCGGTACAAAAATGTGGATCACTAACTCTCCGATTGCCGATGTTTTTGTAGTTTGGGCAAAAAATGATGAAGGGAAAATTTGTGGTTTTATCTTAGAGAAAGAAATGAAAGGTTTGTCAGCACCAAAAATTGAAGGCAAATTCTCATTACGCGCATCAATAACAGGTGAAATAGTGATGGATCAAGTTCTCGTACCTGAAGAAAATATGTTTCCAACGATTCGAGGATTAAGTGGACCATTTGGTTGTTTAAATATGGCACGATATGGCATTGCATGGGGTGCTACTGGTGCGGCTGAATTTTGTTGGAATGCAGCGCGAAATTATGGACTTGATAGAAAACAATTTGGACGCCCATTGGCATCGAACCAATTATTTCAAAAAAAACTAGCTGATATGCAAACTGAAATCACACTGAGTTTACAAGCATCTTTGAGAGTGGGTCGTTTAATTGATGAAAAACAATTTAAACCAGAAATGATTTCTTTAATTAAAAGAAACTCTTGTGGTAAAGCTTTAGAAATTGCTAGAAATTCACGAGATATGCATGGTGGTAATGGTATTAGTGATGAGTTCCACGTAGTTCGTCATATGATGAATTTGGAGGCCGTGAATACTTACGAAGGTACTCATGATATTCATGCGTTAATACTCGGTCGTGCTCAGACAGGCATTCAAGCATTTAGTTAACGAATACTTAAAATGGCTTCAAAGATGACGTTTGAGGCTATTTTTATATTTTTACACATTAATTTACAAACAGGATCTCCATTTAAAGACAATTTACTTGAACTTTGAAGCCATCTTATAGACTATTCTAAATAAGATATGCAAGTTGCCGATAAAACAGTTAGTCCTGAGTACCCTCAACGGACTATTGGTCAATCTAATAAGGAATACTGAATGAAGTTTTTTAAAACACCTACGCTAATTTTAGTTTTAAGCGTTATTTGCTCTTCAACTGCTTTTTATGTGAGTGCATTTACTGTTGAGCAAAAATCATCCAATACGGATAAAACTGTCGTTAAAGGTGTAATTGATTTAGCTCCTGAAGCTAAACATAGAAGGGCGAGTCGTTATATCGCTTATTTTATGAAGAACCGACATTACAAAAAACAAACTTTAGATAATGATCAATCGGGGCTTGTTTTAGATAACTATATTAAATATTTAGATGGCAATAAAGCTTATTTCCTCGCATCAGATATTAAAGACTTTGAGCGTTATCGATATAAATTGGATGATGCGATATGGAGCGGTCTTGTTCAACCGGCTTTTCATATTTATGATGTCTTTCAACGTCGATGGGAAGAAAGAAATACTTTTGCAACTAAATTATTAGAAACTAAAATAGATTTTTCTGTAGATGAGGATTATTTTTATGATAGAGACGATTCCGCTTGGGCTAAGAATAATGCTGAGCTTGATGCTTATTGGACTAGTCGGATAAAAAATGATGCTTTAAATTTGGTTTTAGCAGATAAAGAAATTAAAGAAGTTAAAGAATTATTAAGCAAACGATATGCTGCGGCTATGAGACGAAGTGCTCAAGTTAATAGTGAAGACGTTTTTTCCTATTTTATGAATGCTTATGCCAATACGGTTGATCCTCATACTAGTTATTTTTCTCCTCGAACCGCAGAAAATTTTGATATTGATATGAAACTTTCATTAGAAGGAATTGGAGCAGTATTGCAAACTGATGAAGTTTATACAAAAGTAAATATGATTGTTACCGGAGGCCCCGCTGATAAATCAAAGCAACTTGCGATTGATGATAGAATTATATCAGTTGGTCAAGACAATGATCCATTAGTCGATGTTGTTGGGTGGAGACTTGATGATGTGGTAGATTTAATACGCGGCAGTGCCGGCACACAAGTGCGTCTTGAAATTGAATCTGCTAATGCTAGTGTGCAAGGGAAAACAAAGACAATTTCAATTATTCGTGAGAAAGTGAAGCTAGAAGAACAAGCAGCTAAATCAGAAGTGATTGAAGTACCTAGTTCTTTTTTTGCACAAGAAAACACAAAAACAATTGATACCAATATTGACACCAATAAAAATGCTTCTGAAATACCTAAACTTTTAAACGTTGGTGTAATTGATCTACCAAAGTTTTATATTGATTTTCAAGCAAAAAATGCAGGCGAGAAAGATTATCGTAGCACAACTCGAGATATCAAAAAATTGATTGAAAAAATGCAGCAAGAAAATGATATTCAAGCACTCATAATCGATTTGAGAAGTAATGGCGGTGGATCATTAGGTGAAGCTATTAGTTTAACAGGACTATTTATAGATGAAGGTCCGGTTGTTCAGGAAAAAGAACTTCAAGGTAAGGTTCAAGTGCTGCCTGATACAGATCCGGGTGTAGCTTGGGATGGCCCTTTAGCGGTGTTAGTGAACGGCTCTAGCGCTTCGGCATCTGAAATATTTGCAGGAGCAATTCAAGATTATGACAGGGGCTTGATCATTGGTGAGCAAACGTTTGGTAAAGGGACTGTGCAAAATGTTATTGACCTCAATTATTTTTTAAGAACTGAAGATAATAGTGCTGGTGCATTAAAATTAACTATCGATAAATTTTATAGAATCACGGGAGAAAGCACTCAGTTAAAAGGTGTTATGCCAGATATAAAATATCCAGATCCTATTGCAAGAAATCGTTTTGGCGAATCTAGTTATGATTCAGCTCTACAGTGGGATGTGATTGATGCGGTTGCATTTGAAAACGTTAATCGCGTTAGTCAATATGTTCCACTGTTGACTAAAATGCACTCAGAGCGAGTGCTTAAAAATCAAGAATATCAATATATCGTATCAGATATCCAAGAGCTAAATATCAAACGAGAAGAAAGTAAAGTGAGTTTAAGTATAGATAAACGTAAACAAGAAAGGTTAGATGATAAATCAAAACGTTTGTCTAGAGAAAATATCAGGCGAAAAGGTGCAGGTAAACTATTAATTAAGGAAATTGATGACGACACTGAATTGGTAGAGGTAGATGATGTTAAATTATATGAAACCGCTAATATTTTGTCCGATTTAATTTCTTTAAAAGCCAGCAAAAAAAACAAGTCTAATTTGGCTCAGGTCAATAAAAACAAAAACAACTCATAAAATAAAAAACATTTATGTCAGCAAAAAAGATACTGCTCCTATTATTAATAATCATTACAGGTTTAGTCTCTTTTTATTATTCAAGTATTAAAACAACTTTATATACCGCTACAGGATTTAGTGCAAAAAATGTATGCTCAGGTTATTTTATTAGCCAATTTTCCGAGAAAAATATTTTTCAAGAGGCGCTTATTCCAATTAGTTCGTTGTTCTCATTGGTTTCAAGCTCTATTAATGAGAATACAAAAAGTGTAAGAACCAATATATTTGGTTTTTTTGAAAGAAAAGCGATATATAAAAATGGTTTAGGTTGTACTTTATTAGCAATATCACAGCAAAACCTTGATAGAAGTGTTTTTACATTAGCCTCTATAAAAGAAAAAAAACTAATTTATTTCCTATAAAACTAAATTATCTTGAAGAAAATGAAAAGATTTCGACAATTCTTACAAATGCGTTTAAAGAGCCAGCGTTGGATGGTTCAAAAGAAACAAACAGCTTTAGAAATACGAAAGCTATCGTCGTGCTGCATAAGGGACAAGTTATTGCTGAAAAATATGCAAATGGTGTTACCCAAAAAACACCTTTACTTAGTTGGTCTATGGCAAAAAGTGTAACCAGTTTATTAGTGGGTATTTTGGTTAAAGATAAAAATTTAGATATTCACAAAGCAAATATAATGCCTACATGGGAGGAAAAAGTAGATCATAAAAATATTACTATAGATCAGCTTTTACGAATGAGTAGTGGTCTAGAGTTTAATGAACGCTATGGTGTAGGAAGTGATGCCGCAAAAATGTTATCGGTAGAAGCTAGTGCAAGTGATTTTGCGGCAAATAAGAAACTAGAATATCCAATAGATAGTCATTGGTCATACTCTAGTGGTACGAGTAATATTATCTCTGCAATTATCAAAGAAGAAGTCGGAGGCTCATTTCAATACTATTATGAGTTTGCTCAACAGCGGCTATTTAGACCTATAGGTATTGAGTCTGCAGTACTTGAAACTGATGCGTCGGGTATTTTTATTGGTTCTTCTTATATGTATATGACCGCTAGAGATTGGGCTAAATTGGGTCAGTTATGTTTACAAAATGGTCGATGGGAAGGGCGACAAATGTTACCTAAAAATTGGATGCAGTATGTAACGACGCCAACTAAAACATCCACGCTAAATCAATATGGAGCACATTTTTGGCTAAATGCTGATCCAGATGATAAAACTTTAAAACGTCATTGGCCAAGCTTACCAACTGATCTCTATTATATGTCTGGTTTTCAAGGTCAAACAGTCGCAATGATCCCGTCAAAAGATTTAGTGATTGTTAGATTAGGCTTTACCGCACAAGGTGTAGATAGAGGAACTGAGGAATTGATCCACGATATTATTGAGTTGTTATAAGGTTTAAATTTAGGAGAGTATTGAACGTAAGTTCAGAAGTTCAGAAATTTATAATCCAAATCATAAAATAAAAAAATTGGAAATGAAAAAAATATAAATGAATGCTATTTTTACCCGCCCAACATATTAGTTTCGAAAACCAACTCTGAGCTTTCCATTTATTTATTTTTTGTTTAACTGTATTTGATTTGACTAAATATTTACCAAGAATCAATCCAAAAACAACAAGGCTAAACCAAGGAAATAAAGGAACAAAGTCATCGGTTATTGCAGGCTTATTTCCAAGTCCCAACCAATAAACTAGCGGATGATTTAATTGGCTGGAGTCAAGGTTTAACCCTACAAGGAGATAGATGAATGAAATTATCCCCAAGTACACTGATGAAAAATTTATTAAAATTCGCCCCATTAAACTTGAGATAAAAATTAAATGTAAAATACCAAAATAAACATAGTGCTGGGGACGGACATAATAACTGAAAAGAGTAATTAACATCATGTAAGTAAATAGTAAGGCGAGACGTTTTGATAAAAGTGATTCAAAGAAGGTTTTGTTTTTATTATTCTTAGAAAGTACTAATCCAACGCCTACAAGCATTAAAAATAAAAAAACGATAAGCGCTCTAAAGCTTATCCAAAAATAATCTTGGGAAAAATCAATATTTAGTAGACCTATTTCATTCAATCCAAAACTTAAATGAAAAATAAACATAAGCCCAATAGCAATTCCCCGTATGAAATCTAGTAGCTCTAGTCGATTATTTGCTAGTTGTTTTAGCATGGGATTTAAACTGACACCTTTTAATTATTTGAACAATTTCATGAAATTTTGTTATAGTCAACCTAATCAATTATTATTAACTCAATTTGAATAAATATCAACTGAGTTAGCTTGAAAACGAGACAATTAGAAATTAAATGAATATCTGGTTAAATAAGCAAAAAATTAAAGTAGGGCAGTACATTATGCTTTGTACTTTGGTTTTTTTAAACATTAGTTGTAGTTTTACTTCTGAAGTCAACTATCATGGTTATTTTTTTCAGTCACAATTAGGTGATGACACTCCTGCATTTACTTATATTCTTTACTTAGGCGATATTACAGATAGAGACTCTGGTAAAAAAGGTGTGGGCGTTGTTATTGATACAAGAAAAGATGAGCGAGAATTAAGAGCCAGTAGTCGTCCGAAAGATGATGAAGATGAGGCATATTCGTTATCATTTAGAATGGAAGAAGAGGCTTATAAACGCCTTGAAATAAAGTTAACAAAGTTGCAGTATTGTGAAAATGATGTCGAATATACATTAAGTCAGTATGATTGGCTTAAGTATACTATAAAGGGCTATTGTAAATAGTCGTACCATTGACTTGGCAGGGCAAGAGCATTTAAATACCTTCAATAATTTCGGTTAATAATTTCTCATCCATCTAATGCTATTTTACGTTTTCTTTTTAAACTAGCATTGCTCGTTGCATTTTTCTTTAACAAATTAAGAGTTAATCGGCGAAAGGTACTCATCACTTCAGCACTATTTCCTCGCCTAATTCGAGATTCATCTTCTCTAAAACTGACATCCAATACCCAGTGAAGCTTATTCTCCACAGCCCAATGACTACGGACAGCATCAGCGGCTTTCTTTGGATTTAAAGCCAGTGAACTGATGTAATAACGTTTTTCAGTTGTCACTTTATTATCGGTTTCTCGTGTGGATTGGATTTCTATAATCGTTTTTAATTTGCTCCAGCGAGCACTGGTTGTTAACCATTTCTGATTGACCATTATTTGTCGGCAACGACGCGTTTCTATCCGTCCATGCCCTAAATCAACCTCTTCAACACTTTCCTCTTTTAATTCGGGACGCTTCTTTTGATAAAATAATTGTTTTACTTACTC
>Ga0256845_1002617_pt1 | contig 12874 bp, 11 predicted proteins | sample RiftiametaG_FD_189101 | JGI IMG/M metagenome (GOLD analysis project Ga0256845, IMG submission 189101) | Tube worm associated microbial communities from hydrothermal vent at the East Pacific Rise, Pacific Ocean - Riftia | ecosystem: Host-associated > Annelida > Integument > Unclassified ... | reverse complement strand
GGTGCTCGACAGCATCGATACGGACATCGGCGGCGGCCTGCCCTACGGGGGCGCGGTCGATATCGAGGGCGACTTTTGGTACACCGCGCGCAGCGGCCCGTTCCTCTTTCACATCGACTCTGAGACCCTCGAGGTCGAGCGCTTTACGACCCCTAACAACCCCTACGGCGTCGCCATCGACAGCTACGGCAACCCCTTCCTGGCGGATTACCACCAGGGCGCGGGGGTCGACGCGATCACCCGCTTTAATGTCGAAACCAAGACCTTCGAGCAGATCATCGGCATCGCCGGTCGTCATCGTGGGATCCAGATCGACAGCAAGGGCATCGCCTGGACCGCCGGCAATGCGCCCTGTCGTCTGGTCAAAGTCGACACCGAAAAAGACATGGTTCTCGACGACGCGATCCCGCTGCCGGGCTGTCAGGATCCGGTCGGCGTCAGCATCGATCAGGAGGGCGATGTCTGGGTCGTCGACCGCGGGGCCAGCATCGCCTTCGAGCTCGATCCGATGACCCACGAGATCAAAAATACGGTCACGGGTCTGCTCGGCTCCTATACCTACTCCGATATGACCGGCAACTCGCTCGGCCTGGTGCAGGGACCAAAGCCGGGCTGAGCCGAGCGGGCTCTCGAGGTACTTGCGTGTCGACGGCCGGGCTGTCGACACGCATTTTTTTGGCTAGAGCGCCCGGGCGCCGAGGGCCTGGAGGTGAGCGACGACTGCATCCCGCTGGGTATGGGCGAGGATCGCCAGGAGGTCGCCGGGCTTTGCATCCTCGAGCGCGCGGTCGATGGTCGCGAGTTCGTCCCGCACTTCGCTGATCCGGGCGGGCTTCATGCCGTGGTCGAGGAGGCCGTGGCGGAGCAGCGTGGGTACCTCGCCGAGGCTGCGGCCGCGCAGGTGATCCTCCTGCTCGCGGAGCACGACACGATCGGGCTCCAGGTCGCCGATCGCCTGGGCGAGCAAGCGCAGGTCGGCCTCGTTGCGGTCACCGGCCATGCCAAAGGCGACCGTCAGGCGGCCAGCGCCGCGGAGCACCTGCAGGACCTCGCCCAGGGCCCGAATGCCGGCGGGGTTGTGGGCGAAGTCGAGGACGATCATCAGCCCGTTTAATTCGAAGCGGTTGACCCGTCCGGGGTTCTCCTCGGCGGAGGAGCGAAAGGAGCGGAGGCCGTCGATGATCGCCGCCCGCGGCAGGCCGATCGCACGGGCGAGAGCGGCGACGCCGAGGGCGTTTTGTACGTTGTGCGTAGCGGCGCCGCCGATCGTGCAGGGGATCGACGCAACCTCCAGGAGCGGCTGCTCTTGGCCCTTAGAGGCGAAGCAGAGCGAGCCATGGGCGACGTACCAGACCTCGCCACCGGCGCTCAGGTGGGAGCGCAGCGTCGGGTTGTCGGGGCTCATCGCAAACCACACCACCGGCGCCCGAAAGCGGCTCGTATCGACGCCTCGCAGCGGCGCTGAGTCGGCGCCCATGACCACCCTGCCCGACGGTTGCACGACGCCGCCGAGCACGGCCTTGACCGCCGCCATTGTCCGCAGATCCGTGACCCCGTAGTCGCCCAGGTGATCGGCGGAGATGTTGGTGATCAGCGCCGCGTCGGCCCGGCGGATCACGAGCCCCCGACGGAGCAGCCCGCCGCGGGCGATCTCGAGGGCTGCGAAATCAACGTCGCGACGGCGCAAGACCATGCGTGTCGCCCCCGGTCCGGTCCAGTCGCCGCTCTCGATCATAACGCCGTCGACGACCACTCCATCGGTTGTCGTAGTGCCGACGTGATGCCCGGCGCTCTTGGCCAGACGGGCGAGCAGGCGGGCACAGGTGGTCTTGCCGTTGGTGCCGCTGATCAGCGCGATCGGCACTCGGCCGAGCTCTTGCCAGGGCACGTTGGCCTCATCGGGGATCTGGTCGATGGGCCAGGTTTGGCTGTGCAGGCCCTCGCCCAGCGAGAGCGCATCATCGTCGACGAGCGTCGTTAGGCCGCGGGCCTCGGCTGCATCGACCAGCGCGCGCAGAGGCGGAGATCGGCGCTCGGACTCCTGCTTTCGGGTGATCGCCGCCAGGTCGTCGGCCAATCGAAGAGGCGTCTCCGAGAGAGCGCGACGGATCGCCCGCTCTAAGAGAACAGCATCCGCCTCGGCATTTTCCTCGCGGGTCGGAGCTGCAAGCGCGAGGCTCCTATCGCCGTTTTGACAACGGTAGGCCCGCTCGAGCAGGGCGATGGCAGGCCAGCCCAGGGCCGCCCGGAGAGCCCCGTGCTCGCGGTGGATCGCGGCGATGAGCCCCGGCGAGATACTCTCAGTTTCGAGTTCTGCAACCGCGGCAGGCCCGGGGCAATAGAGGTTGGGCCCGATAAGGGCGCGTGCTTGGAGCTGCGTCATCCTGGTGTCGTTGGCTGCTGCGAGATCCTGTGCAGACTTCGAGGCGACCCTGCCGAAGTAGCACAGGAGCTACTCCTACGGGTCGGCACGGGCCGGGGCTTTTTGTACTCGATCGCCTCGCGGCTCGGCGGCTCGGCGGATCTGCGTCATCGCATCGCCTCGGCATCGCCGCATGTGGATCGTGTCTCATCCGCAGTGGGGGCCAGGCCCCCCCTTCAAAGAAGAGTCTGGGTACATACATCGAAGAGGTCTTCGTACTAGAGTGTGGGCTCTGCACCATGAGGTGGGTTTCACCTCGGCAGAGAGAGAGCAGCTGCGCATGGCAACAGACATCATCGTCAAGCACAAAGTGACCGACTTCGACAGCTTTAAGCCCGGTTTCGAGGAACTCGCGCGGGTCTTTGCAGGGGAGACCGGAACCGCCGGTCATCAGCTGCACTGCGACATCAGCGATCCCAACAGCGTCACCGTGACGATGCGTGGCGTCGCCAATCCTGCCCGTGCTCGCGAGCTCTTTGCGTCGCCGGATTTTCAACAAAAAATGGGTGCGATCGGTGTGTGCTCGGCCCCCGATATTACCTTTCTCAGCCGCGTCGACGAGCGCACCTACTGAGCGAGCATTTTTGTGGCCAGCACGACGGGATCGGCGTGCTGGCACCGGCTCTCTCTGTCCATGAGATGCGGAGAGAGCCGGCGCTCAACGCCGCCGTGGGTCATGACACCGACGACCTCGACCCGGGGTCCGTCGTGTGTTCGGGCGCTTAAGACGTTTGATCCGGGAATTCGGGCCAGCGGCGGAGTAGCGAGGGGCCCGGGAGGAGGATGACTGCCCTCCTCAACGTGCTCGAGGAAGCGGCCGAGATGCTGCCGGACAAGCACCGCGGCGTCGCAGCCATGGGTGTCGCGGGGGACGTAGACGCCCGAGCTGGCGCACGCCGGCATCGCTGCCGGCCCTGCAACGCCGCGGCCCAAGAGGGCTGCTCCGAAAGTGCCCGTGATCCCATCACAAGGGCTCGCGACCCCCGGGGTCGAGCGTCCCATCTCGGAGCCGCAGACGACTCACCGGCCGGCTGACGCACTGGCCGCGAGAGCCGGCCAGGGATCACAAAATTGTCGCTGCGCGTGACGATGCGGTCGATGAACTCGCCCGCCTGTAGTGTCAGCGTATCGGAGAGCCCGCCGCCCCCACCCCCATCAGCCTCGATCGCGTCGTGGGCGAAGGGCGGGCGGAGCAGGTAGCGACAGTCGCCGCCGTCGCGCCCCACACCGAGCCGCCACCGCACACGGTCTCCGCCTACGATATGCACCTGCACGCGGCCACGACCGTCGATGGCCGCGACCGCCGACGACTCGGGCGCTCGCATCGTGCCCTTCGCCGACTTTACGCCGCACCCGACGGGCATCCCCGGCGACGGTCCGGTCGACTACACAAAGCCGAACCTGATCGCGAGCTCGACGCGGCCGAGCACGTAGAGATCCTCGTCGCCGTCGTTGTCGATGTCGCCGAAGCAGACGCCGGTCGAGTCCTGAGCGCTCGCACCTGCGCCGGATGAGGCGCGCCTGCTTGCGTTGGGCGCTGTGATCGTCGCTAGCCTCGGCGCACACCTCACTGTAGGCGCGCATCCAATGGGTCGCGAAGCTGTCAAAGAGGGGCTCTAACCCCCTCCATGCCTCCACAGCCTCTGTGTCATGCGCACCCTTGACGGCTGTCTCGATCCGATCGCGCACATTGGGGCTCCAGACCTCAAAAACGATCTGCTCCCCGTTCTCACAGGTCGTCGCCGGGTACATGACGCGGAGCACAACGAGGGCGATAACGGTGACCAGCGACAGGCCAAGCGCGCTCCAGAGCCTCCACGGTCGCCCCTTGCGGATCCGATCGAGTTCGTCGCAGAGCGCCGCCATTGACGGATAGCGCTCGCTGGGATGCGCGGCGAGGCCTCGCCGAAGCAGACCTCGTAGAGACCGCGAAAGACCGCTGCTTAGAACAGGGCCCGCGGCGATCCTCCCCTGGCGCTCCTCCATCGTCGTTGCGGGGAAGGGATTGCTGCCGAGCAGTGCCTCTGCCAGAGCGAGCGTGAATGCAAACTGATCGCTCGCTGTGCTCGCCGCTGCCCCGGAGAGCTGCTCTGGAGACATGTAACGGGGTGTACCGACCCATGACCGCCCGCTCGTGACCCGGCGGGGCTCGTTGGTCAGCTCCTCGAAGCCCTGCTCCGACCCCGAGCGAGCGGCCGCAAAGGCCCCTTCACGGCTCAGTGCGAGCCCGAAATCAGTGACCCGAATGCGACCATCGTCACCGACAAGAACATTCGCCGGCTTGAGGTCGCGATGGATCACTCCGGCAGCATGCGCAGCAACCAGGCCCCGGCCGACAGCGACGAATACCTCGAGGACTGTCTCCTGCGAGGGGGGAGGCGAGGCCTCCAACCACGCCTCAAGAGTCCTGCCACGCACCAGCTCCATCGCGATGAATACCCTGCCGTCATCACTACCGACGTCAAACACGACGACGATGTTGGGATGTGAGAGACCGGCGAGGAGCTGCGCCTCACCGAGCAAACGCTCCTCAGCCCAGACGACCTCGCCTTGCGTCGAGGGTCGATCGCGGAGGACCTTGAGCGCGACCTCCCGCTCGAGGCTTCGATCGAGGCAGGAGTAGACAATACCCATACCGCCGACACCGATGATTTGGCGAATTTCGTAGCGCCCGCCGATGAGTGCCCCCCAGGGGAGGATCGCCGGCTCGTCAGAGTCCAGATCCGGCCACAGGGGCATGTCCAGAGTCGCTACCTTTGCCCGCAAGTCGGTGTCCAACGCCGAGAGCGAAGCTCCGGTGTCAAGGGCTGCACCGGCGATGCCCGCAGCGACGTCGGCGACGAGATCGAGGCAGCTCGGGCATGCGTCGAGGTGGTGCTCGATCGCCTCGCGCACTGGCTCCTCTAAACGCCCCGCGAAGAACTCGAGGATCTCCCCCTCGTTTAAACAGCCCGACTCAGAGTAGACATTCGCCGATGACGAATGTGAACGGCGACCGCTTGCACGCCAAGAGTCAGCCTTGGCAAACAGGCTCATTCCAGACACCGCTGGAGGCTCATGTTCATCTGGCTGTTGATCAAACGGAGAATACTGTCAAACTTGGAGCGGTCGATCCCTGCTCGACGACTTAATCCGTCACGGGTCCGCTCGCGTAGCTCATCGCGGGCCTTCGCGATCCAACGGGCCACAGTCGCGCGATGAACACCGTAGATAACCCCGATCGCGGCGATGTTGAGTTCCTTGCACACATGATAGCGGAGGATGTTGCGCTGCTTTGAACTGAGGGAGGCGAGCGCCTCCTGAAACGCCACCTTAAATTCACGGCGATAGAGCTGCTTGAGGTATGCGAGTTCGTTATCGTCGTCCTTGGCGAGCAGCGCCTCGAGGGCTTGCTCGCCGAGCCCTAACGTCCGTCGGTCGCGGCGTCGCTGATGCCAGATCTCCCGCACCGCGCAGACACAGAGCCACGAGACGAGACTGCCGCTGCCGACGTAGTGCCGACGCCCAGGATCGACAGTCCTATCTAAAAGTAGTCGACAACGCAGACTTTGGATCACCTCCGCAACCTCATCATCGCCCGCTCGCAAGCGCTGGACGGCCCGTTTCGCCGGCAAGAGATAGTGTGCCTCGAAGAGCGCAGCGGCGCCTCTGACTCCCTCGAGATAGGCGCAGAGTAGGTAGAGGTCATCTGCGCGGAGCGTGCCTAGTGTGGCGGCCGCATCACTGTCGATTCTCCGGGCGAGAAAGGCGAAGAACGTCTCCGGTGCGAGATCGATCCCCGACCAAGCCTGCACTGCGCGCTCCCAGATGCTCCCGAGATCGGCCACGAGCGTCGGTGAGCCGCAAACATCGAGTAGCCCCTCGAAGGAGCTGGATATGACGCTCGGCAGGACCATGCTCAGCGCCAGCGAAACTTGGAACGCTTCCGCGCCCAGCTTGGTGCCCCTCTCAATGGCACTCCGTGTCTTTTATTGGCGTTGTTTGTGCCAATCCTTGCCCAACCCCTCGTCGAATGAGGGGAGTCGTCGAAATTCGACAGGTACTGAGTGAGTTGGAGGCTCACAGGACCTCGACGATATTAACCATTTGGCGGTTTTGCAAGGTAAAAAACAGTTTTATTAGTTTTTAAAACTTCCAAGACGCGATGGGCGAAATTGGCAGATCCGACCGACCGCGCTCGTACACGTGGCGAGAGAGCGCAGCGCCGACGCTATCTTGATATGGACTCGAGGCCTCAGAAGCACAGGTCACCAGGGAATCGAACCCTGCCCGCTGGATTTGGAGTCCGGCAGTCCCTCCAGGCGGCGACCTCGATCGACAATGTGCACATATTGAGTTCGACGCTGGCCACGAGGATCCACCAGCGATTCAACGCACGGCACTGTCCACAGAACACACTGTCTATAAAAAATCACGGAAGGTGAGGGGATCGAACCCTCAAGGGCTTTAGTAGCCTCGCCCGATCTCGAATCGGGTGCCGTCGCCGGCCGTCGGCTTGACCCTCCAGTTATTCATATGACTTCAGCTATCTTTTTTTTCTTGCACTCCTCACTTAATCGATGGTCACTAGAACATACGGAGGACGAGGGAGTCGAACCCCCAAGGGCGTGGAATCACGCCTCGACCGAGTTCAAATCGGCTGCAGTCGCCAAGTCTGCTTGGTCCCCCAGGGGGCGAGAGATACGGAAAGAGCGGGGATCGAACCCACAAGGGCCCTAAGGGCCTCGCCCGGCCTCCAACCGGGTGCCGTCGCCAACCGTCGGCTAGTCTTTCCATAGAGGTTCGGAGGGTGAGGGGATCGAACCCTCAAGGGTCATTACGACCTCGCTCGGTTAGCAACCCAGTGCCGTCGCCTGCCATCGGCTTGACCCTCCTAAATGTAGATTGACAGACGTATTCGTCTGACATTCGTACGCATTGTCGAGTTCACGAGAGACCGCTGACTCGTGCCAGATACCCGACTCGCGTCAGATACCTGATACACGCCAGCTGCCTGACTCGCACCAGCTGCTTGACTCGCGCCCGAAACCTGACTCACGTCAGCTGCCCGGATCGCGTCAGATGCCTGTGAAACGACGTTCTGGCGTCACCCAGCAGCTAACGCCGGGATCGTGAGCCAGAGCCCGTACTCGCCGATGATCGCGACCATGAACTCGCCCACACACTCGCAGCCCGGGGGCATAGAGCGGGGTTCGCGGCTCGACGGATGATCGTGATTACGGTGGACATGACTGGCCTCATTGCTTCGGGACTGTATGTATACCGAACCTCGACAGAGGTCAAGGTCCTATTTTTCTTTTTGGCGATTTTTCCCCAAGAGCGATGTAATGCACATTCGTCTCGGAGCCCGGCGGCCGACTTGCGACCGGAGCTCGCCTTTGCCAATCTCGCACGTCCACGATCGCTCCGCCGATCTGCAACCGCTCCCCCCTTCCCCTTCCCCATGTCCACGCCCACGCCCCCTCCCATGTGCACGCCCGGTACCTCTCTCTCCGCCGCTGAAGAGCGGGACGACAAGCGTTATATGCGAGAAGCGCTTCGTCTCGCCGACCTAGCGGCTTCGCGGGGAGACGTTCCCGTGGGCGCGCTCGTCGTCCTGGATGGGGCGATCATCGGCACCGGTTTTAACATCCGCGAGGGCCGTGCCGACCCCGCAGGCCACGCAGAAATCGTCGCCCTCCGCGACGCCTGCCGCTCGACACAGCGCTGGCGGGTTGACGGTGCGACCCTTTATGTGACCCTCGAGCCCTGCCCGATGTGTGCCGGAGCTCTCGTCAACGCCAGGGTCCGCCGCCTGGTCTACGGCGCCGACGATCCCAAAGCAGGAGCGGTCCGCAGCCTCTACCAGATCTGTGACGATAACCGCCTCAACCACCGCATGGAGGTGCGCGCAGGTGTACTCGCCGAACCCTGCGCAGCCCTGCTCTCAGACTTCTTTCGGGCGATCCGCGAGCGCCGAAGCAGAGGCGAGCCGCGAAAGCGCTGACAACTACGCGCCCCGACATTCGAGACTACGGACGCCAGAAAGCGCCGGACCCCACGGCCCGGCGCCTCCTTTTTTTCTTACTGCGGTACGCGCCCTTGGCGGATCTGGCCAGCCTTCTTCCTGGCCTGTTCATTGGCCTTTTCCTTGGCCTTCTTCTTGGCTTTTCGGGCCTCCCTCTCAGCCGCGCGTTGCTCGCGACGTTGCCACTTCTGGGTCTTTTTCTTGACCCATCGACGGTATTCCCCCTCCTCTAAGAGAGGCAAACCGTCGCGCTCGCGGATGAAGTTGGGCAGCTGCCCCATCACCGTGCGAGCGCAATCCTCGGTATGAGCGACGCGCTCCCGACCCGAGAGTTCGAGGAGCTGCTCGGCGATGTAGTAACCCTTTGTGCGGGTCTCGCCGGGGCTCGGGATCCGGTACGAAATCTTGACAAGCTCGACCTTGCGAGGCGCCTCGCCGTCGTGCGCACGGGCCCATTGCCGACACTCGTAGCGGGCGTACCACTTGCGATACCACTGCGAGGGCCCCGACTCGCCGCCGATGATCCGGCGATTCATCTTCCGCCGGCGGGTGTTCCAAATCCACGGAATCGGCTTGTGCTCCTCGGCGTAGACGTCGGTGCGCAGGTCCCAGGACTCGCCGTTTTTGTCGGTGACCATCACCTTTAGAAAGACGTTATGCCGCGGTGGATTGGGCGCAAACATGCCCCATCCCTGATCGGTGGTGGTCACCGTCAGCCACTTCACAAACACCTTGCGGGCCGGCCCCCTAAACGTCGAGACGCAGTCCTTCGCCGGCAGCAGCCAGATAGCAACCGCGCCGATCTGCCAGACGATCAAAGTGCCGACAAAAAGCCGTCCAAAGGGACCGTACGACCAGGGCATGCGCGCTCGACCGGTACAGATGTCGACCGTCGACAGCGGCGCCCGCGACTGGCGAATGCCTCGCAGGGTCATGAGCGCGAGGAAGCCAAAACCGGCCACCCAGATCCAGTACCAACCCCACTCCGGGTTTTGGCGCACACGCACCAGCACACCGACAAACACAAGGCCCGCAAAGATAAACAAGGACCCGCGAGTCAAGAGCGCAGAGTCTCGGTGGTGATGGGGCAACGTCGGATCCTCGGCGGGCAGCGGCGGCTCGCCCCGGGTGACGCTGGCGGGGATAAAGGGCACGTTCCACTGTCCCAAGCGGTAGCCGATCGCCTGCAACATCGCCGCGATTTCGGCACCGGTGAGAAACGCAAAGGTCACCGAGAGCATGCCGGTCTGGAACTGACCGACGCTGATCAGCATAAAGATGTGCACATGAAACGCGAGGTGCCAGAGCAGCAGGATTCGGCGACCGATGAACCAGCGGCAGACAAAATCGCGATCGATGACGATCGGCTCGGCCAGGGTGCGACCGCGGAATGTCTTGATGATCCGCGGACGGGCGGCGAGGCTTCGCCAACCCCACCAAAGCCCGCCCCAAAGCGCGATCCAAATCGTGACAAATACCTCCGCAGAGATCGGCGGCGTAAAGTGCACCGGCCAGGCCACATACACAATGCCGGCGCTCAGCAGGATCAGCCCCGCAAACGCCCCGCGCACGCCCCACTTCGCGAGGCTTTTGAGCTCTGGAAAGCGCTGACGCATGCCCCACCGGGCGATGATGCTGAAGATGACCAGGGCAAAACTCGTCTGCCCAACCTTCACCGCCCAGGTCATTCCGCGAAAGACGCTGGTGCCCACCAGCGACGACAGGAACTGCGGCGGCAGGCGATAAAAGTGATCCATATTGAGCGCGTAATAAAGCGAGTCTCCGTTCAGCCAAACCGTGCCTGTTTTCAGGGTTCCGGTGGTGATGTAGAGCGCCGCCAACTGCAACATGATGATCTTGCGCGGCCACGACGGGATCAGGCGATACACCGCCTCTAGGCCCTTTGCATGCTCCTCAGAGGGGGCGACACCCGCACCTCCGCCGGGGCCTCCGCGCTCGCTAAGCCTGCCCTCCTTTCGCAATCGGCGGCAACGCAGCCAGTTATCAACACTGTACGCATGGCCCGATCGAGCGAGGATCAGGTAGGCCAAGAAACAGCGGTAGACCAGCTCGGTGCCCTCCCACGCCAGCTGGTTGCGAAAGAGAATGCCGTTCATCAAGAACCACGTCAGCACCCCCATCAAGCGGGTCCGGTAGCCGATGACAAAGAGCAACGCGGCGAGCTCAAAGGCCACCAAATGAGCCCAGAAAAAGCCCGGCGAATCCCAAATAAAGAGCAGCGAAAATTTCGGGCCCTTTAAAAATTCGAGCACAGCCGCGAAGTCAAAGAAGCCCCACTTGTCGCCGCCAAAGCCGTCGCCAAAGCCCGCAAACTGCTTGGCCGCGAAGACCTGACGGGCGACGTCGGCCGGGAAGATGCCCTCGTCGGTGTAGAGGAACTCAAAAAATTCCCACATGCCGTTGATGTTGCAGATGACGAAAAACCCAAAGACGATGCGGAATACCGCGATCGCCCTGGGATCCTCCGAAGTCATCCACCAGCGACGCCAACGATCCGCCTGCAACGCAAAGAGCAGGAACACACAGACCGCGCAACCGAGCAGCAGCCAACCGATGGTTGGAGCGACTGCGACCGCCTCTACATTAGGTATTTTGTCGACGAAACCAAGCATGATGGAGTCCTCATCGGGGAGCGATACAGACGCAACTACAGACACAAAAAGGCCCGCCTGCAGATCGTGGATCTGCCGACGGGCCGAGCATTACGGGAAGTTTTGCCTCTGGCGGTCTCATGGGGCCTCCGCGGGCGGACCGGCGCCTTGTGCCCCCGCCCTGCTCTCCCGTTGCTGCCGCTCAAAGCGGAAGATCCAGCGATAGAGGAGGACGATAAAGACGCTGCCGCCGAGCCAGAGCGAGCCCAGGGTGCCGAAGATCGCGAAGTCAATTGGGCGTGCTGCGATTAGTGGGGTCATGGATGCACGGCTCAGCTCTCAGCACTGGGCGACGCTGCCGAGGGCCCGACACAGAGGGGGCACTCACCGACGACGGCCAAGGCTCGTGGTGGAGGAAGCTCCATCGCGCACGACCATTTGGCGCGACTCTGTGGAGCGGATGTACGCGGCCACACGATGCGGCCCGGTCAATGTTCGTAAAGACTCTAGACGATCGCGAGTGCCGCTTTTATCCGTCGATCAACGGAGGTCCCGCGTTTTCCTGCACGCCGGCGCTGCGCCTGCAGATGATGCCTCACACGGCCTCGCTCACAGGTGTGAAAAATCACCACTAGTGCCCTGTAGCTGCGTACTTGTGGCTTTCTGCCTCTTCCTTCATCGGCCTGTGACCGAGCGTCAATTTCACTGCTGGCGCCCCCGATTCACCATCATTCATAATGCTTCCATGAAGTCCCGCCGACGACCGAAAGGCCTGGGCGACCACGCGTGCGGGGTCTGCATCTCCAGTGTGCGAGGATCCGTCGTCGGTCAAAGCGCGGGCAATCGCAAGCTCGCGGGCACCGGCTACGAGCTGCCCTGCTGGCGACTGCACATGTCCATCGAGGGCATCAGCGAACTGCCCTGCCACCAAGAGTGCGCCCAAGGGCTGCTGCGCAGCGGCAAAGAGACAACCTCCGAGGTGATGATCCACGGCCGCACCCACCGGCTCTGCTGCATGCCCGTGGCCGGCAAGATTATCTCCGTGCTCTTCCCTGTGGACAGCCAACTTCAGGCCTCAAATACCGGCGCCCAAACGACCACCGACGACCCACACCTGACCCCACGTGAGATCGATGTGCTCCACCTGCTCGCCCAGGGACATGCCGCGCCGGCGATCGCCGAGCAGCTCGGCATCGGTTCAAGCACCGCCAGAGCCCACGTCGAGAACATGCGCCGCAAGCTCGGCGTAAAAACACAGGCCGCACTGGTCGCCGTCGGCTTTCGCCGCGGCTATCTCCACTAAAAGGTGGCGGCCTCAGCTGTGGGCAATGCACAGACTCTCTCGACAATCACAAGCTCAGCTTTCATGCCGCTGAGAACCCGAGAAGAGCCGCTCTAGCCCTGTGCGCGAAGCTATTCGCGGACGAATACGTCTATGACCTCGGGCCATCGACGCAATGTGGTACAAATCATGATAATGCTGCGCTCTGATCTTTCATTATGCTGGGTTGCTGTGCTCTACTGTCTCCCCTTTGCCGGGTGTAAGGGCGACACAACGGCTGGCGGCACGGGCACGGCCACCTCGATGACGTCGCCGACCTCCGAGACTGCCGAGGCGACGACCACCGCAACTGCCACGACTGACCTGACCTCGACCAGCGCAGGCACCGAGACAGACTCCGAGAGCACAGGCACCAGCAGCACCTCCTCCTCCACGGGAAGCACCTCCGATGGTCTGTGTGTGGAGGGCAATGTGATCTGCGAGGACGGCATCGTCAAGGTCTGCGATGGCATGGGCGGGTTCTCCTCCGAGGAGGCTTGCGACGCCTTACA
>Ga0256845_1002616_pt1 | contig 12874 bp, 12 predicted proteins | sample RiftiametaG_FD_189101 | JGI IMG/M metagenome (GOLD analysis project Ga0256845, IMG submission 189101) | Tube worm associated microbial communities from hydrothermal vent at the East Pacific Rise, Pacific Ocean - Riftia | ecosystem: Host-associated > Annelida > Integument > Unclassified ... | reverse complement strand
TTTGCTTACAATTACGGTGTAATTGCTTAATTTCATCTCTCTCTCTTATGGATAATTTTATAGTCATTAATCTGAATATCAGTACTATAAATATACAAAATAGTATTGACAACATCAAGAAAAATAACGCTAAATGATTGATTATTAATCGGTTAATTTAGGTAGTGAAATCTTGGATTCCCGAAAACCTAAATGGAGTGAGTATATTCTTTTTGAAAAATAGTGCTTTCTAGGATAATTCTATTTTTAGCATCTATGACAATTCCCTTACTTATAACACTAGCCTGAGATATTTCAACACAAAAAAGTGCTTCACTTTTAAAGTTTTCAAATTTTTTCCAATACGCACTTCCTTCAAAATGGTATTGCGACATATCTATTGAAATGATTTGGGGTTTTTCTAAAATTTGAACGTTAGAAGTTTTCTTTTTTCGAAAGTCAATACGTTTTAAAAAGGGATAAAAACACCAGCTTACCAATCCATTAATCCAAACAAAAAGTTTTATTCGTTTGTATAGCATTGCCATAAGGTTCTTTTATTATTTCTTTGAAGCAATAAAATTAGCATATTCTCTTATGTAATCGCTCTCCAAAAATCTTCCAGAAGAAAGTACCAAACAGACTGAGCCAGAAGAAAAATTTTCAAGCTCGCGCCAAATCCCTGTGGGTATCAACAATCCTTTATTTGGCTTATTGAGAACGACAGATTTTTTATTTTTACCATCATCTAGGATTACTTCAAAACTACCGCTTAATGCTATTAAAAACTCATGTTGTTCCTTGTGTGCATGACCACCACGATAAGCATCGCTAGGCACATCGTATAAATAATACACCCGTTTTACATTGTACGGCAAAAAGCCTTCTTCAACTACTGAAAGATTGCCGCGTGGATCGCTTATTTTTGGAATATCAATTAAATTAATTGTTTCAAGACTAGCGTATTGCATGTTGAATTATTTTATTCCATTTATCAGAAATGGTTTCCATTGAAAAATTTTTAACTGAAGCTTTTGTATTCTTCTTCAGGAATGCATAAAGAACATCATCAAAACAAATTTTTTGCAATGCTTCGGAAAATAAAGGTAAACTTCTTTCTGCAATCAACACCCCGTTCGTGTTGTGTTTCACGATTTCTGCTGGGCCAGAAGTAATATCTAAAGAAACCACTGGAGTTCCCATAGAAAGTGATTCTACTAGCACCATCGGGAAGCCTTCATATTTACTGGTAAGCGTTACACAGTGTGCATTTTTAATAACACTAAACGGATTTTTCATGAAAGGCAAAAATAAAATTTTATCAGCACAATTCTTCGAAGCGGCTAATCGCTGAAGCATATCTGCGTCTTTTCCATCGCCCAAGATAACTAAGTAAAAATCTTTTTTCCAAATCTGCGAAATAGAAAAGGTTTCTATTAAAAAAGTGAAATCTTTGATAGTATCATCTAATCTGCCATAAGATAAAATGTACTTTTTATTCTTTAATATTTCGGGTATTTCGCTAGTATTTTCTTGCCAAGAAGGATTAAAAGCATTGTGTATTGTAGCTGTATTTTTTATTCCTTGTTTACTTAAAACTTCACTTTCAATATATTCTGAAACAGCAATATTTAAAAGATTGGTATTGCAAATTTTTGAAAATAAAGAAGGGTTTTCGGTAAGATATTGCTCTTTGTTAGAACTGTGAACAACATAAATTTTCCTAATTCCACGATATATATAGCGATGATAAAACACTTCACGTTTAAAATAATTTTTAGACCTATGGTCTATTACTACATCAAATTGTTCCCTTGTTAAAAAATCACGTAGTTTTATGAAACGTAGTATTCGCTTTAACTTTGTGTCTTTTTCGTTTTTATATTTTCCTAAATTAAAAATTTTTCCGCCATAAGGGTAGTCTATCTCATCATTGAGCACTACAACCTTTACGTCGTGTCCTTTTTCTTCAAGCATTTCAGACAACATTGCACAAGAACGTTCTGCACCTCCTTTAGAGAGCGAGATTGAGACTAAGCACACTTTAAATTTCTTTTGGGCGGACATCCTTATTTAATATGTATTTTTGATTTTTTGTAAAAACAAATATAAGTTTAATGAAAATACTTTTGCTAGGCGAATATAGCAGATTACATAATTCTTTAAAAGAAGGGCTGTTGGCATTAGGTCACGAGGTGACGTTAGTTTCAACAGGCGATTATTTTAAAAAATATCCTTCAGATGTACTTTTAAAAAGCAAGTATAATTATGGCATTTCAAAAAAAACAAAGGTTGGTTTATTTAAACTTTTTGGATTAGATATTACTTCCCTCTCTTTAAAAAAACAGTTTTTTCAACACAAAGTAAAATTTACTGGTTTTGATGTGGTTCAGCTTATAAACGAAAGTTCATTCGGGATTTTGCCGAAATACGAAAAAGAAATTATTTCATATTTAAAAGCAAACAATATAAAATTATTCCTACTTTCCTGTGGCACAGATTATATTAGCGTAAAATATGCTTTTGAAAAAAGGTTTCGGTATTCAATATTAACTCCATTATTTGAAGGTAAAATAGCTGAAAAAGAACTATATCCTATTTTAAAATATATAAAACCTGAATATAAAGACCTTCACAATTTTGTTTTTGAAAACGTTGACGGTGTTATGGCTTCAGATTTAGATTATGACATTCCACTTCAAGGAACTGAAAAGTATTTGGGATTACTTCCAAACCCTATAAATACTGAAAAATTGAAGTTTGAACCCTTTTCTTCCAAAGGGAAAATTATTATTTTTAACGGTATAAATAGAGGGAATTATTTTAAAAAAGGAAGTGATTATTTTGAAGCTGCGCTTGCAATAATACAGCAAAAATACCCTTCAAAAATTGAAATTATTACGGTTGAAAGTGTTCCTTATACTGAATATATAGAAAAGTACAACGCCGCACATATTGTTTTAGACCAAGTACTTGGTTACGACCAAGGCTATAATGCGCTGGAAGCTATGGCAAAGGGAAAAGTTGTTTTTACGGGTGCTGAAAAAGAATTTTTAGAGCATTATGTTTTAGAAGAAGATACAGTGTGTATAAATGCGTTACCAGATATTAAAAACATAGTAGAAAAATTAAGCTGGTTGATCGAAAACCCTGAAAAAATTGAGGAAATTGGCCGCAATGCAAGGCAGTTTATAAATCGAGAACACGATTATGTTAAAATTGCTAGCCGTTATATTGATATTTGGAGAAAATGAAAAAGCCTTTAAAATGGCAAATCAATAGATTCTGGATTAATAAAATCTTTGGTATATGGGTTTTCAAGAAAACTAAGCGGTGGTTTTTGAAATTTTAAAATATCGTCTCTTTCAATACCATAAACACTCCAATAGTTAGAAAGCAACTGGGCAAAAATGTCTTCATCCCAAAACCCGAAAACAGGTTTATTTCCTTTAGCTTCAATAGGGAGTGCTTCAATAGAAATTTTGCTGTTTTTATTTTCAATTTTGTATTCTGGCTTATATTGCAATATATAATCTGAATAATGAAAACGGGCGTACAACTCTTCAAATTGAATGGGATGTAAAACGTGTCCTTTTGTCTTTTGGAGTAACTCTTCTTCCTCCTCTCCAATAACGCCATTATCTTGTAAACAAGCAATAAAGCCAAAACCATTAACTCCAAACGAAAACATTAAATTGATAGCGTCATCACGATAACTAAAAATATCTGATGAATATTTAAGCGGGAAAACAACGATACTCCAAGGTTTTTTCCCCACAAAAGAAACGGATTCTATTATGGATTGCAGCATTAAATGGAAGTACCCAAAACGTTCTTTGAGTGTAGTAGAAAGCTCAAACTCTTCACCTTGTTTTAGCAGTCTGTTTTTTTCGTAAAGCATTTCGTAATAAAGTAGTCCATAAACCATTCTGCCTGTCCATTGAAAAAGCAGTTTTTCATCGAGAGCTGTTATTCCCTCAAAACCATTTTTATACGCTGTTTGAATCTTTATATCTAGTTCTTCAAAAGCATTTTTTACTACAGGTGAGCACGGCAATTTAAGATCAGCATACGTATAGTCTTTGGTTTTATCCATCATCTCAATCCGTTCATCGCCAAATTTAAATTGATCCATTAACCATTGTGGAAAAACAGTCATGTTTTCAGTTGTCAAGTCTCCAGAAAGAAAACAAAAATGATTATCGAAAATTAAATCCTCAAAGGGATTAAAAAGTTGTTGCGCCATAAAAATGTAATTTTTAAAAAAATACAGAGACAAAAATAAACCTTTGAAGGTAATAGTGAAAGAAAAAGTAGTTATACTAGTGTTGAAAAAGAGTTTTTTGAGCGCTATGATTTAGAAGAAGATACCGTATGCATAAACGCCTTGCCAGATGTTGAAAACATAGTAGAAAAGCTAAGTGGGTTGATTGAAAACCCTAAAAAAATTGAGAAAATTGGCAGCAATGCAAGGCGGTTTATTAATCGAGAACACGATTATATTAAAATTGCTAGCCGTTATATTGATATTTGGGGAAAATGAAAAAAATTAATTAATAATCAAACTCTTTGTAAGGTTGGCTAATTCGCCTTCCCAATCTCTAGAAATATTTTCTTTTAATAATTTAGCTGGTATACCGCCAATTAGAATGTTTTCGCCCAATCTTGTGTAATCTTTATTACACAAAGTGTTAGAAGCAATTGTGCAATTATTTGGAGTTATCGTTTTTTGCATAATAGAAACTCTATTGCTAATAAAGTTATAATTACCAATTTGAATAGTCCCATCCATGGAATACTTTTCGCCTGTTTCAGTATTTATCATTTGATGAAAATTAGTGTCTATTAATTGAGATTCTGAACCTATTCTTGCAGAGTTACCTAGTACAATTTTATTTTTACATATTAACTTCCCTTTAGATGCTAGTGATGCTAGATGTCCAAATTCGCAATATGCATCAGTATCAATAAAAATAAAATAATCTTTCCCGAACTGAACGTTTCCTTTTACTACAAACGTTCCTCTTAATAATATCTCTGATGTGCCTTGATGTTTTGTATTCATTTCATATTGTTGACCAAAACCAACCATAGCACGTTGTATTGGAGCATCTATTTTAAAAACACCGTTCAATGAAGAAAATTTTACTGGGCCATAAAAGAAAACTGGTAATTTTCTGGCAACGGATGCAGGGAACATTTTATAGTTGAAATAATACGTTTTAAACCAATTAACAGATTTAAAAAATCTATATTTCTTGCGAAGATTTCTATATATATTCTTTAAAAATTCTATCATTTCTTTCTTTTAAAAAATTTGCCGATAACTTCTTTTATATCCATCTTTTTATCCAATTGAATATAAGAAAATACAAAAGAAATTAAAGCTACTATGGATAGTGTTATATATTTTAGATATACATTTTCAATATAAGTAAGCAAAAAAGCTACACCACATAAAAAAATACAAATACCGAAAATAGAATAAAAACCTTTTTCAAAATAAAAATTATAGCGATATTTTGTTATGATACGAATACCTATATAATGAATAATGTAATAAATAAGAAAGCTAATTCCCAAACCTTCTAAACCCCCATGATAATAACCCACTATATTACCAACTAAAAGTAAGCTATTAAACCCTATTGCAGTTTTTATAAATATTTTTGAATCTCCTTTGGCTATTATTATATAGCCCATTGCAAAAGAAACAGCCTTAAAAACCATCCCTAAAATACCCCAATTTACCATACTTACAATAGGTGAAAATTCTTTAGAATATAAAAGAACTATTAATAATGGAGCGGCAAGTATAAATAATACAACAATGGGTGTAATAAGTAAAATGGCTATGTATGCTTGTTCAAAAACAGTTTTACGAATTTGCTCTATTTTATTTGAAATTGCAGACAATCTTGGAAAATAATCTGTTCCCATGGCATTAAATACTAAACCCACGTACGAGTTTAATATAACAAAGCCTGCATTATAAAGCCCTACTTGAGCTACTCCCCCATCTTGACTTATAAAAATTTGAATTAAATAGGCCACCAATAACCCAATCATGCTACTAACACTAAGCATTACTCCTAAATAAATCATTGGTTTGCCTTCAGAAAATGCTTCTTTATTTAAAAGTTTTACTTTTTCAGTTTCAGTATCTTTTGAATAATAAAATGTGAAAATAAAAGCTATGAATGACGAAATAATTATTGCTGGCACAATAGCATCTATTCTATAAAAATAATAAAGTGGAAGTGTGAAAACTAGACCGAAAAGGTTTCCGTACAAATTGGCTTTTGCCAATTTTTTTAATTTTCTAAGTCCCTGCAAAATAGCCAGCCTACCCTCTGAAAGCTGTTTGAAAAGAACCGCAATTGCAATCCAAATAAAAGAGAATGTGTACGCCTTACTTTCAAAAGCAAATTCGCTTAACCACGGTGAGGCAACAATCATTATTAAAGCTCCAAAACAAGCTGAAAACCACACCAATTTCTTTAAAATTTGAATTGTACGTGAAACGTTTTCAGTATTTTCACTGTTATAGTTAAAAGAAATATCTTTAACAGCACTTTTACTAAGTCCAAAATCGGTCATTCCACTTATAAGACCTAATGTTGTTGTAAATAGCGTTGCTATACCGTAACCTGCAGGTCCAATCCACAAAGCAATAAATTTTGAACGCACTATAGAAATCAGGATTTTAAAAACCTGAACACCGCCAAAAAGCGATGTGGCTTTCATTATCTGTCTATAAGAGTTTTTGGAATCTATCATTTTTTTAATTGGTGATAAAACTATCTATCCTATTCTAAAGTATCGTTTTTAGAAATTTTATTTTGTTTCTTGAAATATCTAAAAACTAGAAAAACAACTAGAACAAAATATAATATGTATCTTATAAAGTGAGCCATTACTACACCTTCAATTCCGTAAATCCGTACTAAATAATATGAAAAGCCATAAAAAAGGCCAAGAGATACGATTTCTGAAAAAATAAAATTTCGCACCATTTTTTTAGCCAAAAATTGATACCCTAAAACTAGAGCCGCCAGCCGAATAAAATCGCCCAAAAGCTGCCATTTAAACAACGGGGCCATAGCATGAAAATCGGGATAGATAATCAGAATTACATACTCTCGTAAAAAATAAATCAATAACATTCCCACCCCAAAAAGTGGTAACAATGTTTTGTAAATATTTATTAATTCCGCTTTAAAATCTGTTTTGTTATGTATTCCAGCAAATTTTGGCAATACATAAAGTGAAAAAATAGCACCCGAAAAAACCATATAGTTTTTAGAAATATTGGTCATTGCAGTCCATGTTCCAGCATCTTCAATTGTCATTCGGTTCTGTATCATTACGCGAATATCAATTTCTACATAATTAAGTAAAATAGTAGCAAAGAAGGACATCAATGAAAAAGCCAACAGACTTTTCGCCATCGGGATTTTAAAAGATAATTTAGAAAACTGAACATACTCTCGCAGTACTTTTACGAAGATAAAAAGCAAGACAAACAATTGTAATGCAGGAGTAACTGCAATAGCTATTAACGCCCCATCTATATTATTGGCAAGTAATAAGGCAACTGTTAGGGTTGCGCTTAGTATATAACTAAACATATCTATCCTCGCCAATTTTTTGTAACGCGAAAGTCCATTTACAACTCCGTTAAAAATACGGTACATGCTTATAAATGGAACCATTACGCCCAGTAGTTTTATAAGATAACTATAATCTGGAGAGTCAAAAATAGTGGTACTTAAGTAACCAGAACCAAAGAATAAAACTGCGAAAACAACAATAGAACCAAAAATGGTAAAAACGAAAGTGGTGGAAAATAATTTCTGTAATTGCTCTTTATCTTCTTTATATTCGGCAACATATTTAACAATTCCACTAAAAAAGCCTACAGATGAAAATGAGCTCAGCATTTCCAATAAATTGCGAAGCGAACCTATTTTTGCGATTCCAGCTTCACCAACAAGCTCTGCAAGCAGTCGTTGGATAAAAAGTGAAATGACTAATCGAACACCTATAACTCCAGCATTCAAAGAAGTCATTTTTAATAATAAATTCCTTTTTATGAATTGTGGAACCTTCAATTAATAATTATTTAAAATTGAAATAATTTTATTTACAGCTAATTCAGAAAGTATTGGACTTATGGGTATGCTTATCACTTCATTATGAATCTGTTCAGTAACAGGAAAGCTTAGCTGTGAATATTCTGAAAGAGCTTTCTGTTTATGGGGCGGAATTGGGTAATGAATTAAATGACCAACTCCATTTCTGTCTAAATAATCTACGAACTCATTTCTATTTTTAACACGAACTACAAAAAGATGAAATATATGGTTTTCACTACCGTCATATTTTGGTAGGTTTATCTTTTCGTTTTTTGTTTCTGAAAGGTATTTCTTGGCAATTATTCTTCTAGCTTCATTGTCTGCATCTAGCATTGGTAATTTAACATTCAGGAAAGCTGCTTGAATTTCATCGAGCCTAGAATTAACTCCTAAAATATCATTCACATATTTTGTTGAAGCGCCATAATTACGAAGCTTATAAATAACTTCCGCCAATGCATCATCATTAGTAGTTACTGCTCCTCCATCTCCCAAAGCGCCTAAATTTTTGGTAGGGTAAAAACTAAAGCCTGTTGCGTCGCCTATAGTTCCCACAAGTTTTCCTTCTTTATTTTTTACACCGTGGGCTTGGGCTGCATCTTCAATAACCAATAAATTATTTTCTTTTGAAATTTTCAAAATTTCTTCCATCGGCGAAAGCGCTCCGTAAAGATGAACAGGCATTATGGCTTTCGTTTTTTGTGAAATGGAATTTTTAAGTGAAGTAACATCGAAATTATACGAATCTATATCTGCCTCAACCAAAACAGGTTTTAAACCTGCTTGTTTTATTGCTATAATGGTTGCTATATAGGTATTTGAAGCCACCAAAACTTCATCATTTTCATTTAGTCTTCCAAGGATTTTATAGCCTTCTAAAATAAGGCGAAGTGCATCCAAACCATTGCCAACGCCTATGCAGTGTTTTACATCGCAATAGCTGGCAAAGTTGGCTTCAAACAATTTTACTTGGTTTCCTAAAATATAGTACCCAGAATCTAAAAATTGCTTAAAACTGCTTTGAAACTTTGCTTCAAAACGCTGATTGATTGCTTTTAAATCTAAAAATGGAATCATATAAACACATCGTTTAAAAGTTGATGATTTTTGGTTTCAATTTTATAAAAATCGTGTACAATAGTTCGTCCGCCAAAAGTTTCTTTCCAATTAAGTAGACCTCGATTAATTTTTGTCCCTTGGCTTTCATTTACAATTCCAAAATCGAAGTATTTCTTATCTAAATAATGCTCCAATAAAGCATTAAAAAGGAAGTCTAGCGCTCCATTTTGTCTTCCCATTTCATTTGCTGAAATGTACTGGGAATGAGCTACGCTCGGTGTTTCAAAAATGGTAGCTCCAGCAACTACTTGATTGTTATTATAAACATTAAATTGTCTAATATTTTCTGGGAATTTAGAATGTAAGCAGGCAATTTCATCCAAAGAATGTACAGGCTTTTGATCATGAACGCGCGCTAAATTTGGTTCTAAAACTTCATCCCAAAAAGGTTTGAAATTTGCCTCTTGCTTTACAATTAGATTATTTTTTATTGCTTTTTTAATTCCACGTAGGCGATTTGAAGATTTAATTTTTAAGCGATTATCATTTGCAATGCAACTAGTAACATCTCGCCTTGTCAATTTGGCCTGAGTAAGAAAAAGTAAATAATCAATTTCATCACTTGGTAACTGATGATAAATCTTAGGAAGCAGTTTCAAATTTAAAATTTCAATTCCTTCTTCTTTCAAAAAAGAAAGTAGGTTTTTGAAAATCTGAAATGTTTCATCAAAAGTGGTTTTTTTACCCAAAACCAATCCTCCATAAGTCAAGCCTTGGTGCGAATGAAGCTCTCCTTCAAAAATATTCGCCAGAAGTAGCGCTACAAGTTTATCATTTTTAAAGACAAGCAGTGAATAATCCTTAAATCTATCATTATGATACTCCATAAAGTCCCTATAGAACAAAAATGTGCTGTTTTTGGCTGTAGTTATAAAATTATCCCACTGTGGTTTGGCCTCAATGGTATATCTTTCAATTTTATAATTTGGTGTGGTTTGGATGACTTTATTTTTTTTAAAAATGTATAGTTGCTAAAGTTATGTAAAACTAAAATTCTTTTTACTTTTATCCATAGTATTAATCGATTAAACCAATAAAATTGAACAAATTTCTAAATGTTATGAAACGGGGAAAATTTCATTTTTCCTCTTTTGTATTCATTATTTTTTCTATTCTTTTTATCTATTTCATATATCAACCAGCTATCTACTCCTTTGATAGTTTTAGCTATCTGCGTGGAGATTTTAACAGATATCCTGGCTATGTTATTTTTGCCAGGATTTATACCATAGTTTTTGGCGCTTTTTTTGATTATGCAGTTATCTCAACGCAGTTGCTACTGGGGTTTACAAGTATTTACATTTTTCTACGGAAAATTTCAAGTGTTATTAAAATACATTTTTTATTGAAAGTACTGTTATTTTCAATTCTAATCTTTCCATACTTTCCTCATTTATCCATAGCAAATAATATTGCTTCTGAAGGTTTAGCTTACCCTTTTTACCTTTTGTTAATTGCCTTTTCATTCAATCTTATTTTCCAAAATCAGCATAAAAAAATAATACATATATCCATCTTTTTTGTTCTTCTTACCTTAACTCGCGGACAATTCATTATAGTTCCTCTTATAGTTGCATTCATTTATTTATTAAAACACAAAAAAAAGGTGTTAAAGAGACTAAAAATTTATGTAATCTTTTTATTAATCATTCTGCCATTTATAAACCAATTGACAAACAAGACTTATAATAAAATAATTTATGGGCATTTTGTTACCACACCTTTCAGTTATATAAATGTTGTAGCGTTGCCTCTTTTTGTTTCAAATGAAGATGACGCCAACTATATTGATAACGAGGAGGACAAATTAATTTTTTTGAAATCCTACCATCAAATTGATAGTCTGGGGCTGTTAAGCTCCAAGATAAAGGGTGACAACAAAAATAAATACCAAGTGTTCCATGATAATTTCCCAATTATATGTAATCAAAATATATTTCAAAATGGAATAGACTTTTATAATGAAAAGTATGGTAGAATAGAACAAAATTCTATTAGAATAGAGAAAACCTGTAAAGCTATTTTTCCTGTTTTGCTAAAAAGAAACTTCAAGAACTATATTGTTATTTATTTTGAGGGAGTATTTCATGGCTTTCACTCTATAATTATTGCCATTCTTATGCTTTTGGTGTTAATTTATAGTTTTTGGCTTTGTATTAAAAATTTTACAGCAGAAAATGGCATATTACTACTTTCTTCACTTTTAATTGTTTCCAACTCTTTATTGGTGGCATTAGCCTGTCACTCAATAAGTAGGTATTTGTTTTATAATTATGCCCTTGGATTCTTGATAGTTTTATTACTTTTCCGAAAAATAGCAAATTCCCGATGAAGAATATTGAGATTTCAATAGTAATGCCATGCCTAAATGAGGCAGAAACCCTTGCTATTTGCATTCGTAAGGCTTTCTTATTTTTTAATAAGGAAGGAATCGTTGGCGAAGTGGTAATTGCAGATAACGGCAGTACTGATGGCTCATTAGAAATAGCGCAAACAGAAAACGCTCGCATTGTAAACATACCCCAAAAAGGCTATGGAAGCGCCTTACGTGGCGGAATTGAAGCCGCAAAAGGACTCTATATTATTATGGGAGATGCAGATGATAGTTATGATTTCAGCAACTTAATGCCCTATGTTATAAAACTACGGGAAGGATTTGATCTAGTGATGGGAAACCGATTTAAGGGTGGAGTAAAAAAAGGGGCAATGCCTTTTCTTCATAAATATCTGGGAAATCCTATCCTTTCATTTATTGGTCGCCTTTTTTTTAAATCTAAAATTGGCGACTTTCATTGTGGGCTTCGTGGCTTTTCTAAAGAAGCTTATAACCGCATGGAGCTTAAAACAACAGGAATGGAATTTGCCAGTGAAATGATTGTAAAGGCAAGCTTAAAGAACATGAAAATTGCTGAAGTACCCACAATTCTTTCACCAGACGGCCGTACTCGCCCGCCTCATCTAAATACTTGGCGCGATGGATGGCGACATTTACGCTTTTTGGTTCTTTATAGCCCAAACTGGCTCTTTTTGATACCTGGATTGCTGTTAATGACTTTCGGCATTATTACTTCCTCATTTTTAATAAGTGGTCCCGTAAATATTGGCGCTATTACTTTTGATGTGCATACGCTTTTGTTTACATCAGGGATTCTTCTTATTGGGTTTCAGTTTATTTTATTTTATGGACTTACAAAAGTCTTTACTGTTGAAAATGAATTACTACCAAAATCTAAAAAATATGACCGCCTTTTTAAATTCATCAATTTAGAAAAAGGCTTGATTGTAGGTTTTATATTGGTAATTACAGGAATTATTTTAAGCTTTACTGCATATAATGATTGGGAACAACTCAGTTTTGGCGATATTAATTCCACTACAATTTTAAGAATTGTTATTCCTGCAATTACACTAATACTCCTAGGAATTCAAATTATACTCTTCAGCTTATTCTTCAGTATTCTGGGACTTAAAAAATAAAAAAGACACCCATTAATGAGTGTCTTTTTTAAAATTGTATTGTCCCGTTCTGGAATAGCGATACACTAAAACCTCAGTGTAATGAAAACATCAGCAAATACTGGTAACACCAAACGTACTCAAAAAGACTACACGCTTTCTTTTAAACTTCAATTAGTTGA
>Ga0256845_1002615_pt1 | contig 12875 bp, 10 predicted proteins | sample RiftiametaG_FD_189101 | JGI IMG/M metagenome (GOLD analysis project Ga0256845, IMG submission 189101) | Tube worm associated microbial communities from hydrothermal vent at the East Pacific Rise, Pacific Ocean - Riftia | ecosystem: Host-associated > Annelida > Integument > Unclassified ... | reverse complement strand
TAGTTTAATTAAAATGAAGAAACTATACCTTATATTAATTTTGTTTTTCAGCAGACCCTAAGTACTCTGTGAAGCTCGCGTGTTACTTTAAATTCATCGTCAACATGCTCCAAAACGTGGCTACACATTATCATATCAAATTTGTTATCATCAAAAGGAATTTCGTGTATATCAAAATGATACTCGGCAAGTGGAGATTCCAAATCGGCAGTATAATAATCCAATGTTTTTATTGCTTTAAATCTTTTATAAAAAGATTGCTTGGGTGTAATATGCAACAAACTCATCGGTTCTGTAAAAAGCTTTGTTTCATTTTTAGGTAAAGCCAAATTAAACGGTGTCGCTCAAGCGATAAACACGATGAGCACAAACGATTATCGCTACTTGTGTTGTATATCCGTAAGGTAAAAATGTTCTGAAATTACCACCGCAAATTGGGCAATGATGTTTCTCACCTTTATAAAAAATAGCTATAATCCAGCTAAATGCATAACTAAATCTTATTAAATATATTCTTGGAACTTTTCTTACTATAAATTTTAAAAGTTTTCGCATTCTTTATTTTTTTGGTAAAAGTAAGTAAATATCTAAAACTTGAAGCTTGAACTTGATTAACTATTGCTTTGATACGAATAGATTTCTTTAAACTTTTTTAAATCAGGGTTGTTAGGTTCTAGTTTTTCGTAAATTTTCAAATATTTTTCAATATTTTCACTTCCATTATTATTAATTTCTCTATTTGTAACCGAATACATTACAATACCTAAATACGCTCGTGTTCTTTGATAAGATGCTTTTTTGAGTTGGTTTTGCGATATTTTTATTGTTTCGTCAATTTCGTTAATTTTGTTGTTCCACCAGTTCCAATTTTCGGTTAACACACTATTTGCCAAACGGTTATTTCTATCAAGTTCTGTTTGCAAAATTTTTTCAAAACTAGTTATATAGTTTTTAAAATTTTCTGATGAAATAAAATTATCGAAATCTTTTTTGGTTTCACTTGTATTAAAAATCTTGTTTATTGCTTCTATTTTTTTAAAAGCAGCATATTGTTCGTTGTTATTTTTTAGTTCTAAAAAATCGTTCATCAATTTATTATAACCAAACTTTTTCTCGGTTATGTAATTTACAGCAAATAATATTAAACTGCTGTTTGCCCATTCGTGTTTTCCTTTAAAACTTAACGAAAGAATTCTTTTATCTTTTGCAATATCGGAAAATGGTGAGTAATACTGCTCATTAAAATTAAAATCGCCATCGCCTGCAATTAATACAATTGGAAAATCGGTATTATTTCCCATCATATTTCCTAAACCTGCACCACACATAACTATTCCCTCAACATTATTTTTATTTGCATATTGATATGCCATTCTTGCACCACCAGAAAACCCTACAATATATATTTTATCAATATTGATTGATGTTTGCATAGAAAAATCTTTAATATCTTTATTAATTAAATCTATATAATTGGGAATATTGTTCTCTACATTATTTAAGCAGATAATATTTGCATTTAATTTCTGCGATATATCTTTAATTTTATTTGCAATAAATTTGCCATCGGCATGCGGGTCAATAAAAATAATCAAATTTTTATTTGTTGTATCTTTTGCAGAGATAAGTTCATAAAGCGTTGATTTATTTTCTATTACAATCTTTTTTGCATTATTAACTTGTTTGTTATTTTGTATGGGTGCTGTTTTAACCTCAGTTTTACTAGAAGTTTTTGATGAGCAGGAAGCAAAAAAAATAATTGCTAAAATAGAAATTGAAAGTAATTTTTTCATTGTAAATTCAGATTAGGGTTCTAGTGTTTTATTATAAATTTTCTAGAAATAATTTCATTTTTAAAATCCATTTTTATGATATAAATGCCATCAGATAAGTTTTTGGTATCTACAAGGTAATTATTTGAATTAATGTTTGTTATGTTAAGATTAATTATTTTAGCATTTATATCAAAAACCTGAATAGAGTATAAATGTAAATTTGTGTTTAACACAATATTTATATTATTCTGTGCAGGAATCGGGTATATTTCCACCTTATTTGAAATGTTTAAATTATCGGTAGATATAAATATAACTACCTTATTGCCATCGCTGCATATTGTATCAGAAACTAAACCGGCTGCATTAACAGCTTTTGCCGATACATAATAAATTGTTCCTAAATTTAATGAAAATCCTGTTTCAGTAAAATTTATATCGTTAGCATTATTTGTCCACGCAATAATATCATCGCTAAACGAGTTTGTGCCAACACAATAGTAATATTCGTTTATTCCGGAATTTTCGTCAATGCCGGCTTGCCAATTTGCCGATATGTCTAAAGTATTTATTGTAGAATCTTCATCTGCCGAAAGTCCGTCGGCAATTGTTGATAACAATGGTTTTGTCCAATCAATATTTACATATTTTTTAGATATTGGCGAAAAATTACCTGCCATATCAGTAACAATACTCTCTATAAAACAAGCAGGTGCAGATGGGTTTTGGTTTTGAAACTGCACATCGGCATTTGCTCCCATACTTACGATTTCGTTGTTGCTTCTAGAACGATATATCTCAAAATCATCGTAAGATACATTTGCAGCACCTGTTCTTAGCGATATTGAATTCCCTGTATTTAACGGATTTTCGTCTGTCCACGAAGAAACCAAAGTATCGTTTTTATAAACTTTTATATTCCCTGTGCTTGAGTTGTAAATTATTGTTGCATCAAACCATTGATTTGCATTTACAGAACAATCATTGTTTGTTTTTAAATCAATTATATTGTTTTCGGCTTTGTAAATTTGACATTTATTTTGATCTACACGAAAATAAACCATATATGAATTATTTCGCTGGGTTTGAGTGGCATCATCACACATAAAATAAATACCCGCACGGCGATTTGTACCTGTTCCCGATATTTTCATTTTCCATTTATACAAATATATATTCCCTGATGTTTGCAAAACATTAGCATAAATATTTGTGTTTGTATTTGCTTCGTCGCTTTGGTTTATTGTCCCCAAAATATTTGTCCATGTGCTGCCAAGTTGTATCCATTGTGGATTTATTCCCACAGGAAAATTATCGTGAAAAAACCCATTTGCCGTATTTCCAAGCCATTGAGTGCCATCGAAATATGCTACATGATAGAATTTTTCATTTATAGCATTATCATCAGTATCGGTAAACCCAACCGAAAAATCTTGTGTTGCCCAATCATTGGCGGTTATACTACTTGTAGGTGGAGCAATATCTTCTATTACATCATTATAATAACGAGGTATATAGCTCAATTGCAAATCGGCAGTTGTGTAATTATTGTATCCAACTCGCCAATCGGTAGCATTTGCTGCTGCTTCAATTAAAAGAAAAGAACCATCGGTGTTTAATGTATGTACCAAACGTACGTGATGACCTGCATAATTTACAATATCGCCAGGTAAAAGCTGACTAAAACTTGTATATTCAGTAGAAATATTTGGTAAAGTTGATGTTCCATATTTATATGGTAAATTCCAAGCACGAGAAACAAAGCCAGAACAGTCAACACCAACAGCACAACCAGGTCCAGAACCATTTCCTACTGTATAAGAATCTCCTGCCGAAACGCCATCAATAATACCTTGATTGAACTGTGCCAACGACGAAAAACCACCCCACATATATGGCATAGAAATATTTTCGCCAAGCTGTACCCAATCCGGAGTTGTTACATGCACTCCGCTACAATCGTAATCTTTTATGTTTGCTGCATTGCAAGACCAATTATAAACAGCATACGGTTCGGCATTGCTAATTATTTGCATTCTACTTATAATGGTTTTTACTGCTTTGTTGTGTTTGTTTTCAATAAATTCTTTTTCATCAATACTAACAAGATTATTGTTGTAATGATATGTATATTGATAAAGCTCATTGGGGAAAATATTAGATTTAGTTTTAATATTTTCTAATTTTAGTTTAAATAGGCTTGCTTTTTTTGGTGTACTGATAAAAAAATCAAGATTATTCTCTTGTATTAAAATATCGTGTTTTGTGTAGGTGTAGGCAATGTTTGGTAACTTAAGTTTAGATATTTCTGATAGATTATCAATAGAAAAAACGCAAATATATCTTGTAACTTTCAGAGGAACTTCTTGAGTTACAACTTGTTTCTCTATAATTAAATTATTGTTTATTTGTCCAATAATTTTAACAGTACCCAAATTTTCATTTGTAGTTATTGTTGTGACAAAACTTTTTCTTCCTGTTTTTAATATCTTAATATTAAATGAGGATTTATTAATTTTTTCAATTTTTGCCCAAGTGTTTATATTTAATATAATACCCGAATGTTTAATTAATTTCCCGTTTTTATTAAAACTATAGGTAAATTGATTTGGTGTTGTAATATATGCTTTGTTATTTATTATTTTTATAGACTCGGTAAAAATTATATCGTTTCTTATGTTTTTTTTTGTAATTATTTTACCATCGATATCTAAAGTGTAAAAATATTTATGTCCGGCTATAAAATATTTATTGTTAGAAAAAACAAAATCAACAGGCGAAAAATTCAATAAAATTTCTTTTGTTTTTTTATTGGAATTTATATTAAAAACTAAAATCTTTTTTTCGGTTTTCGATAAAAATGCATATTCATTTTTGTTTATCTTAGTAAAAACATCAACGCTGTAATTGGCAGAGTATCCTTTAATATAGGGTAATCCATTAGGCTTATTCCACTGGAAACTAGCGATTTCGTTAGCCAACTGTGCTGTAGAGGTTTGCATTGATATTGCAAATGCAATAAATATTAAGAATGTTTTTTTAATCATTTATAGATTAATTATTTACCTATACTAAACAAAAATAACAAATAATACCGAGTTATAATTTAACAATAAAGTTAGCTATTTTTTCTTTCTTAGCCAAACTTTTTCGCCTACCTTAACTTTATAATTACTCGAAAAACCATTAATCTTTTTAATGCTTTCTGTTTTAACAGCATACATTTGCGATATTGTATAAATTGATTCTCCATTTCCAACAATGTGATAATTATTTCCGAATGCGGCTTTATTACGTTTTGGTTGAATATAAATAACTTGTCCGGATTTTAATTTGGCATTTTTAGGAAGTTCGTTGTATTTAGGTAACTCCCAAGTTATTTTACCAATTTTTTTCGCCAATTTTTTAAAAGTATCTCCTTGTTTTGCCGTAATATATTTAACTCTGTTGATTGTTTTAATTTCGTAGCCAAGTTGTATTTTATAATCTTCAACTGGTTTTGGTCGTTTTTTAATTATATACTCATCACCTTCTTGCATTTCTTCTTGTTCGGCAACTAACTCTTCTTGCTTTTCTTCTTTATATTCTTTTTCAAAATCTTTGTAATCCATTTTGTCGTATTTGTATAACTTATTATCTTCTACTAGTTTAATCAATAAAGCGGGGTATTTTGAGTTAGTTGCATAACCTGCTTTTTTTAAACCTTTTGCCCAGCCTTTATAATCACCGGGTTTTAATGAAAACAAAAATTGATATCTCTTTTGATTTACCAAGAATTTAGAATGATCTATATAAGATTCTTCTGCCGTTTTATATTTTCTAAAACATTCGTGTCTTTTGTCATCATCTTTATAAACTTTTTTTCCTTTCCACGACGAATGACATTTTATACCAAAATGATTATTTGCTTTTACAGCTAACATACTGTTTCCATTGTTAGATTCTAACATACCTTGAGCAAGAGTAATACTTGCAGGAATTCCGGTTTCGTACATTTCTCTAACAGCTATTTTATAATATTTTTTAATATAATCTTTTCGGCTAAGCTGAGCATTAGAAACAATATTAACCAAAATTAACACTCCTAAAATAATTTTCTTCATAATCTTTCGTTGATTTATGACAAAAGTAATGATTATATTTAGAATTTTCTGACTAAAAAATTACTATAAATTAACAAAATAAAGTTGAAATAATTTAAAATACTTATCAGTCAAGTGAAATCTAATTTTTTAAAGTAAAAAAATTTAGTTATTTTTACAGGCTATTAACATGTTATAATAATATATTACTATGATAATGAAGAAGTTAATACTTTTAAGTGTAATATTTGCACTTACATTAGTGTCTTATGGACAAAAAAAAGAGCTTGAAAAAGCTGTAGTTGCGTATGAATATGAACAATATGGAGAGGCTATAGACCTTTATAAGGTAGCATATTCAAAATGTAAAGATAACGCAAAAAAAGCTGAGATTGTATACAGAATTGCTGTATGTTATTCTAATATGAATAACCCTAAATCTGCCGAACTTTGGTTTAGAAAAGCAATAAAAGTAAAATATCCAGATCCTTTAGCTGTGCTTTATTTAGCTGATGCCAAAAAGAAAAATGGTAAATTTGAAGATGCGATAAAAGAATACAAAACTTATCAAAAACTTGTTCCTAGCGACAAAAGAGGTAAGATAGGAGTAAAATCATGTGAAATGGCATCTGATTGGCTTGCTAGCCCAACAAGATACAAAGTAGAAAATATACCTTTGATGAATTCTCCCGAAGATGATTTTTGCCCATTTTTTGGGAAAAAAGATTTTAGAGTTGTTTTATTCTCATCAAACAGAACAAGTTCTAAAGGAGCTGTTATAAACAAAGCAACTGGTAAAGCTTTTAACGATATTTATATGACCACAAGAGATCGTAAAGGAAAATGGTCAACACCAAATTCTATCGGAGAGCCTGTAAACACAAGCGACGACGAGGGAGCTTCTTCTTTAAATCTAAAAGGTAGTAGCCTATATTTTACCAGATGTAGAGTGGAAAAGAAAAAAGTAATGGGTTGCCAAATATACTTTGCTCAACGTAGAGGTGCTTCATTTGGAACACCATTAATGGTTGATATCAAAGGCTCTAAGGACAGCCTGTCTGTGGGGCATCCTGCTGTAACAGGCGACGATTTAACACTTTATTTTGCAGGTAATTTACCAGGCGGATATGGTGGAATGGACATTTGGGTTGTTAAACGAGCAAAGAAAAACAAACCTTGGAGCGAGCCTATTAACTTAGGTCCAGAAATTAACACTCCTGGTGATGAAATGTTTCCTTACATAAGAGTTAATGGCGAATTATATTTTGCTTCTGATTATCACGAAGGAATGGGTGGTTTAGATATTTTTAAAGCACAACAAGACGAAAAAAGTAATAAATGGTCTATTGAAAACATGAAATCTCCTATTAATTCTTCTGCTGATGATTTTGGGATAGTTTTTGAAGGAGAAAAAGAAAAAGGCTATTTAACATCTACAAGAAAAGGTGGAAAAGGTGGAGATGATGTTTATGAATTTATATTACCTGAACTACAATTTACAATATCAGGTATTGTTTATAACGAATATACCAAAGCTCCTGTTGTTGGTGCAACTGTTAAACTTATTGGCTCTGACGGAAAAAATGTTACAAATGAAGAAATGTTATCAGAAGCCGATGGCTCTTATCAATTCAAATTAAAAGTTAATACAGACTATCAAATTAGTACAACAAAAGAAGGTTTCTTAAAAGGTAAAACTTCTGAATCTACTAAAGGAATAGAAGTAGATAAAGATTTTAAACACGATATACCTATGGCTCCAATTATCAATACAATAAAAATTGATAATGTATTTTATGTATATGCTAAATGTGATTTAAAACAAGAGTCTTTTGTTGAATTAGATAAATTAGTTGAAACATTAAAAGATAATCCAACAATAACTATTGAATTATCAGCACATACAGACTTTAGAGGCACTGATGCTTCAAACGATAAACTATCTCATTGTCGTGCCGAAAATGTTGTTAATTATTTAATACGTAAAGGTATAGATGCCGATAGATTAGAGGCAAAAGGTTATGGAGAAACTAAACCCGCAGTTGTTGATACAGCATCTGCCGAAAAATACGAATTCTTGCAACCAGGCGATGTTCTAACAGAAAGTTTTATTAAAAAATTATCTACCGTAGAAGAACAAGAGGTTGCACATCAAATGAACCGTAGAACAGAGTTTAGAGTATTAAAAACAGATTATATTCCAAAACCAAGTATGAGTGGTCCTGGCGAAGGAAATAAAGAAGAAGAAATAGAAGAAGAAATAGACGAATAAGTTTATTAAAATATAAGAAAAAAACGTTCCAAATAGGAGCGTTTTTTTCGTATAAAAGAATTACTAATGAGCGATAATAATTTTAGATACAATCAACGTGGAGTATCGGCATCAAAAGAAGATGTACATAATGCCATCAAAAATATTGATAAAGGAATATATCCAAACGCATTTTGTAAAATAATACCTGATATTATTGCAGGAGATAATGAATATTGCAATATAATGCACGCCGACGGTGCAGGAACAAAATCCTCTTTAGCATATATGTATTGGAAAGAAACAGGAGATTTGTCGGTTTGGAAAGGCATAGCACAAGATGCTTTAATAATGAATATAGATGATTTATTATGCGTTGGAGCAACCGATAATATTTTGTTATCATCAACAATAGGAAGAAACAAAAATAAAATACCCGGCGAAGTAATTTCTGCAATAATTAATGGTACAGATGAACTTTTAAATGACCTAAAAGAAAAAGGTGTGAACATATACTCAACCGGAGGAGAAACCGCTGATGTAGGAGATTTAGTTCGCACTATAATTGTTGATAGCACTGTTACAGCCAGAATGAAACGTAAAGATGTTATAACTAACGAAAAAATATCCGACGGAGATGTAATTATCGGACTATCTTCTTATGGACAAGCAACATACGAAAAGGAATATAACGGTGGCATGGGTAGCAACGGCTTAACCTCTGCTCGTCACGATGTATTTTCTAAATATCTTGTAGAAAAATATCCTGAAAGTTGCGATAACGAAATACCAGAAGATTTAATCTATTCGGGTAGTTACAAACTTACAGATAAAATTGAAAATCTTGGAATTGATGCCGGTAAGTTGGTTTTGTCGCCAACAAGAACTTATGCACCGGTTATTAAAAAAATACTTGACCAAATGCGAGATAAAATTCATGGAATGATACACTGTTCTGGTGGTGCACAAACAAAAATTATGAATTTTATTGATGATTTACATATTATTAAAGATAATATGTTTGATATTCCTCCGCTATTTAAAATAATAAAAGAAGAATCGGATACTCCTTGGCAAGAAATGTATAAGGTCTTTAATATGGGACACCGATTTGAAATTTATTTACCAAAAGAATTTGCTAACGATATTATTAATATCTCTAAAGAATTTAATATTGAAGCAAAAATAATTGGTAGATGTGAAAACCATTCTGGCAAAAAACTTACAATAAAAAGCGAATACGGAGAATTTGTATATTAAAAAAAGGATTTTAGATTATGGCAAACATGATATTAGATAAATTAGCAGGAGTTAAACTTCGTTTTGAAGAAGTTTCGGAGTTGATAACTGACCCTGAAATTATCACTGATATGAAACGATATGTTAAGCTCAACAAAGAGTATAAATCTTTAGAGCCAATTATCGAAGCATATAAAAAATATAAAAACATACTTGAAAATATAGCATCTTCTAAAGAAATATTGTCTGAAGAAACAGACGAAGAAATGAAAGAGATGGCTAAAATGGAATTAGAAGAACTAAACAGCCAAATTGCCCCTTTAGAGGAAGATATTAAATTATTGCTAATACCTTCTGACCCCGAAGATGACAAGAATGCTGTTCTTGAAATTAGAGCCGGAACAGGTGGAGACGAAGCAAGTATTTTTGCTGGAGATTTATTTAGAATGTACACTAAATTTTGCGATAGTAAAGGTTGGAAAACATCTGTAACAAACATTGCAGAAGGAACTGCGGGTGGATACAAAGAAATTGTAATGGAAGTGAAAGGCAATGGCGTTTATGGCGTTTTAAAATACGAATCGGGTGTTCATCGTGTGCAACGTGTGCCACAAACCGAAACACAAGGTCGTATTCACACATCGGCAGCATCGGTTGCAGTTTTGCCCGAAGCCGATGAATTTGATATTGAATTAAATACTTCTGATATTAGAAAAGATACTTATTGCTCGTCGGGTCCCGGTGGTCAATCGGTAAACACAACATATTCTGCTATTCGTTTAACTCACGAACCATCGGGTATTGTAGTTACTTGTCAGGATCAAAAATCGCAGTTAAAAAACCTTGATAAAGCAATGGCTGAATTAAGAACTCGACTTTACAATTTAGAATATCAGAAATATCTTGACGCTATATCATCTAAACGAAAAACTATGGTATCTACCGGCGACCGTTCTGCAAAAATTAGAACTTACAATTGGCCACAAGGCAGGGTTACAGACCATAGAATAAATTTAACTTTGTATAATTTGCCTTCAATTATTGATGGAAATATTCAAGAAATTATTGACAAACTACAAATGGCAGAAAATGCCGAACGCCTAAAAGAAAGTGGAATGGATTAAATAGATTATTTAAAATGACTTATAAAGAATTAGTTGAAAATATAAATAAAAAACAAAGTTTTTTATGTGTTGGTTTAGATAGCGATATCGAAAAAATCCCAAATCATTTAAAAAAACTTGAAGATCCTGTTTTTGAGTTTAATAAACAAATTATTGATAGCACTGCAAAATACACTGTTGCATATAAACCAAATCTTGCTTTTTACGAAAGTACAGGCATTTCAGGATTAATTTCCTTAGATAAAACAGTAAAATACATAAAAGAAAACTATCCCGATATTTTTATAATTGCTGATGCAAAACGTGGCGATATTGGTAATACATCTAAAATGTATGCAAAAGCATTTTTTCAAAATCAAAACTTTGATAGTGTAACAGTTGCCCCGTATATGGGCGAAGATAGTGTTAGCCCTTTTTTGACTTATGAAAATAAATGGGTAATTCTTTTGGCTTTAACCTCTAATGAAGGAGCTTTCGACTTTCAATTTATTGAAGATAAGGAAAGTAAACGCTTATTTGAACATGTGCTTACAAAATCAACAAAATGGGGAACAAAAGAAAATATGATGTACGTAGTTGGTGCAACAAAAGCCGAAATGCTTAGCGATATAAGAAAAATAATACCGGAACATTTTTTATTAGTTCCTGGAATAGGAGCTCAAGGTGGTAGTTTAGAAGAAGTTGCCAAATATGGTATGAATAAAAATTGTGGATTGTTAGTTAACTCAAGTCGTGGAATTATTTTTGCCGATAATACCGAAAATTTTGCAAAAATAGCAGGCAAAAAAGCAAAAGAATTACAAGAGCAAATGCAAAAACTTATGTTTAACCACATGAAATAAACCAATAAACAACAATAATTATTACTAATGAAATTATTCTATCTTGCAATAACTATATTATTTTTGTATTCTTTTAGTGTAAAATCACAAACAGATACCTCGCTAAATTACAGGCAGATACATTTTGTTAAATTAAATCAAGCAAACGATTTGTTTACATATTGGTTTCAATCCGATAGAAATTTTTCTGACGGAGTAAATATTGAATTTGCACATCATATATTTAATAATAAGTTTGCCGATTTAATACTTTTAGGAATAAAAGATACTCCATACAAAGACTTTAGTTTGGCTATAAGCCAAGATATGTTTACACCAAAAAACACTAAAATTGCAGAGCTAGATACCAGCGATAGACCCTATACAGCCCTGCTATATTTAACATACGCTAAATATTCTAATAATTTTTGGAAAGGTAGAAAATTAGTTTCCAGACTATTTTTTGGAGTACAAGGTCCAACCGCTTTTGGAAAAGAAGCACAAAATACTGTTCATGAAATGATAGACAATCCTCTGGTTTATGGTTGGGATAATCAATTAAATAATGGTTTAATGTTAGATTATGAGATGCAATTTATTCAAGAAATTCCTGCCACTACTCATATAACCGAACTACATGGATTTAGCAAACTGCACATTGGAACAATTTATAATTATATGGAATTGGGGTTTAGGTTTAAAATTGGTAGATATACCGATACTTACATGAATTTTTATGGTATTGCAAACCCAAAATACAAACATAATTTAAAAGTTGAAGACCTTGCAAAACTAAATCATTTCAGAAAAAAAATTATTCCAAAACGAATAAGAGAAAAATCGGCACAAGAACAAATAAACTTTTTAAACAACAAGTTAAACAGAAAATTTCAGTTATATTTTTTTACCGAAGCAATGTCAAGTTTTATGTTTAGAGATGGAACTGTTGAAGGTAGTTTAATTACTTTTGGAGAAAATAATTATAGGTTCTATTATGGCGATTATGAACACCTAAATTTTATAGGACGTTACGGATTTGTATTGCAATATAGCCGTTTCTATATGGAATATATGCGGTATTTAGAAAATGATGTTTATAAAATTTCTGATGCGTTTGGATATGGTAGAATTGTATTAAGCTATGTTTTCTAATCAAAATTAACAATTTTGGGTGTAATGGACAAACAATAGCATTAAGTTAAGAAGTAATCTTTCATTGAAGCTAAGTTCGATTCTATTAACCCAATATCAGAAAAAAATTAAATATAGGGTAGTTATAAAAATTAGTAAGCATAAAACTATGATTTTAACATTTGTAAATGCAAACTTACAATGGGATATTCTGTTTTAAATAGTTCAAAAACAATCTTTTATGCGTTTACCAGCAGACCATAATTATTAGAAGTTCCCTATACTCAAACTATTTAGCTTTTCGGGAATTTATGCGGCTTTTTTGCAGATTTTATAACTTTGTGATCTAGTACAAAAAAAGCCGCTTCATAAAAAAGCGGCTTTTTATTATCAAATTATCAAAAATTTTATTCTTGTTCTAGGTCATATTGCTCTCGACCATCAGATGTAGT
>Ga0256845_1002614_pt1 | contig 12877 bp, 9 predicted proteins | sample RiftiametaG_FD_189101 | JGI IMG/M metagenome (GOLD analysis project Ga0256845, IMG submission 189101) | Tube worm associated microbial communities from hydrothermal vent at the East Pacific Rise, Pacific Ocean - Riftia | ecosystem: Host-associated > Annelida > Integument > Unclassified ... | reverse complement strand
GGCATGGACCCTTGGTGCCCACGATTCATTATTTAAAATATTGTCCCCTCCAAAAGACCGAGGGAATGGCACCCTTAAAAAAAGTGATGAGATGTGGACATATAACCCCAAAGTTAACAGGGTAATCAAACTTCCCCCATCCATGATGTCCCAAGCCTGGATGGGGTCTGATTTTTCCAATAATGATCTTGTAAAATCTGATACAATTGTTCGGGATTATATCCATACCCTAGTGGATGTGAAGGAGAGAGATGGATTTAAAATCTATACAATTGAGTCAATACCCCATCCCCAGGCACCAGTTATCTGGGGTATGTTAAGGTTTGAGGTGAGAGAAGATGGGATAATGTTCAAGCAGGGGTTTTATGATGAAGACAAAATTCTTGTAAAAGAGCTTGTTACTAAAGATATCAAGGTGATGGCAGGTAAGTTTTTCCCCCTGGTGTGGAAGATTTCAAAAATTGATGAACCAGATGAATACACAACACTTAAGTATTTTGAACTTGAATTTAAAGATTCCCTGCCATTAAGAATTTTTTCCAAAGCAGGGTTGAAAAAACGCATAAGGTGAGCCCATGTCAACAGATATAAAAATGGCAATGAGAAATATCTTCAGAAGCCCTGTAAGGACAGTGCTTACTATGTCAGCAATAGGATTTGCAGCCTTGATACTTGTGTTTATGCTTTCATTTCAGCTGGGCAGTTATGAGGCAATGGTAAACTCTTCTGTCAAAATTCATACAGGTCATTTTCAGATACAGGTAAAGGGATACAATGAAAAGAAGAGTATGCGCCTTGCCATCCCGTTACCCAATGAGATATCAGCAAAGCTTGATAAGATTGAAATGATTGAGGCATACACTTACCGAGCCAATGGCTTTTCCATTGTCTCGTCAAAAAACAGAACAAGAGGTGTCTTGGTTACAGGTATTGACCCGGAGCGGGAAGCTTTGGTTTCAACCATTGAAACAGTTGTGAAAAAAGGTGAATACCTTGATTCAGAAGATAGAGACAAAGCAATTATAGGTAAATTACTGGCACAGCATTTAAAGGTTTTTGTCGGGGATGAATTAACGATACTTGGTCAGGGTAAAGGTGGGTCTATAGCAGCAAGTGTTGTTACAATTAAAGGTATTTTCTCTTCTGGAGTTGATGAATTTGACAGGGCAACTATTCAGATCCCTTTAAATCATTTTAATGATATGTTTTATATGCAGGGTTCTGTACATGAAATTGTTTGTACGGCTGCCTCTCTATATGATGTGAATGATATAAAAAAGGAGCTTGGAAAAGTTTTACCCCGGAATCAAAAAGGGAAAGAAATTGTTGTGCTTGACTGGAAAGACTTGGTACCTGGGCTTGTTCAGGGAATAAAGCTTGATCTTGTATCGGCAATTATTTTTTATATTATTTTAATCATTGTTGTGGCATTCAGTATTTTAAATACTTTTCTTATGTCGATCCTTGAAAGAACAAAAGAGTTTGGCATCATGCTGGCTTTAGGTGTAAAACCTTCAAGGCTTTTAAAGCTTGTTTTGATGGAATCCTCTTTTATGACACTTGCAGGAGTTATTATTGGAGCAGCAGCAGGGGTACTGCTTACATTGTGGTTTGAAAAACATGGGATCAATCTGGAAGGTGCATCAGAAATTTTCAAAGAGTATGGCATGTCAGGCATAGTATATCCAAAATTATCGCTTATTTCAGCTTTTACAGGTCCCTTTGCAGTGCTTTTAATAACATTATGTGCAGCATTATATCCTGCGTTTAAAGTGAAAAGACTCTCACCTGTGGAAGCAATAAATAGTATTTAAAGGAGAACTTAAGCATGTACTTTGAACTTGCCTGGAGAAATATATGGAGGAGTCCGAGGAGAACTATGACAATCATAACTGCCATAGTAATTGGGGTGTGGAGCATGGTTTTTATGGGCGCTTTTTCCCGGGGGATGCTTATCAATATGCTTGAAAATGGGAAGTCAGTATTGATTGGCGATATTCAGATCCATCATAAAAACTACAGAGCAGATCCATCCATTAATCAAAGTATACCACATCCTGAAAAGATAAACTCTTTGTTAAAAAACAATTTGTCTGAAGGGGCTATATTTACCGGGAGGATAAAGGTAAATGCCTATGTGAGTAATGCTCGTCATTCCACAGGAGCTATCCTGGTTGGCATTGATCCTGAAAAAGAGAAAAAGATCTCTTTTATTGGAAAAAGCGTTGTCAGGGGGAAATACCTTGAACCAGATGATAAAAGAGGAATTCTTGTGGGTAAAGCATTGCTTGATAAGTTTGATACAATAATTGGTAAAAAACTTATTTTAGTGACAAGGAACAGGCAGGGCAAGGTTGTATCAAAAGCTTTTAAAATACGGGGGGTCTTTAAAGCCCAGATGGAATCAACTGAAAAAAGTTATCTCTTTATTACCATGCAAGGTGCAAAAAATTTATTAGGGATGGACAATTCAATATCAGAAATTTCAATTGTAATTCTAAAGGGCGAAAACATTGATGGGGTTATAAACATGCTCAAGAAGAACCTTGATGATAAAGTTTACAGTGTTGATTCATGGGAAAACCTGCTTCCCATGCTTGAAGCTTATGTCAGAATTTTTGATGAGGTTATGTATATATGGTATGTGGTTGTTTTTATTGCCATGGGGTTTGGTATTGTAAATACCAGCCTTATGGCAGTTTTTGAAAGAGTCAGGGAATTTGGGCTTTTAAGGGCACTGGGTGTGAAACCATGGCAGACAATCAGCTCTGTTCTTACCGAATCCATGTTTACCTTGATTGTTGGAATAGCAGCTGGAAATTTTTTAGGGTATGTATCTGTTTTTATCATGAAAAGTAGCGGTCTTAATCTGGCAATATTCAGTAAGGGAGCTGAGTTTTTTGGAATGTCCAGGATAATCTATCCTGTCTTAAAACTGAGTGATGTAATAAGTGTAAATTCTGTAATATTTTTTTTAGGTTTGGTTGTATCACTCTACCCTGCAATAAGAGCTGCTCAAATAACACCTGTTGAGGCAATGAGGGATTAAAAATAGAGGGGATGGAAGAAAAATGAATATAGTGAAAGCTGAAAACATAGAGAAAAGCTATAAGCAGGGCAAGATGCAGGTGCATGCATTAAGGGGAATATCAGTTTCAGTTGATAAAAGCGAGTTTATGGCATTGGCAGGACCTTCCGGCTCCGGGAAAACAACAATGCTCAATATTATAGGTGGAATAGACACCCCTGACTCCGGCACAATTATAGTTGATAATAATAATTATTCAAAGATGAAACAATCTAAGCTTGCTGAAATGAGGTTGAAAAAGATAGGTTTTGTTTTCCAGGCGTATAATTTAATACCAGTGCTTTCAGCCTTTGAAAATGTTGAGTATATCATGCTGCTCCAGGGTATTGCAGTAAAAGAGCGCAGGGAAAAGGCAAGGGCAATTCTTGATGATGTCGGGCTTAAAGGAATGTATGCCAGAAGACCTTCTGAACTTTCCGGAGGGCAGCAGCAAAGGGTTGCTGTGGCAAGAGCCATTGTGTCAAATCCAGCAATTGTACTGGCAGATGAACCCACGGCAAATTTAGATTCAAAAACCGGCGAGTCCCTTCTTGATATGATGCGGGAGATGAACAGGGAGAAAAAAGTTACTTTTATCTTTTCCACCCATGACAATATGGTTATGGATTACGCAAAACGAATAGTAAAATTGAAAGATGGGCAAATTGAAAATGATCTCATAAAGGAGAAGTAAAAAGATTAGTATGAAAAAAGTGTTTCTTCTGATTATTATCTGTCCTGTTGTATTTTTATCTTTTTTTACCCCGGATATAATCCTGGCAGACAATAAAGATAAAACAGAGATCAAGAGAGATAAAACAGAGATAGAGACAACATTGGAAGGGCAGATAAAGTTCAGTCTTTCAAGTACAGATTATAAACCTGATTCAATCCAGTCAGAAGTTGAAAACAACCAGTGGATTGACAGCAATATTAATTTAAGGATTAAGACCACCACTTTTATTAATGATACTTTGAGTTTTAATTGTCATTATGTGCTTTCAGGTTCAAAGGGCGATTTTATTAAAGCTTCCAACCTTTTTCATGCTTTTAATCAAAGCCATGACAGTGATGATACAAAATTAATGGATTTGTCCTCAAAAATAAAACAGGGGAATGATCATCTGATTTTCCATAAACTGGACAGGTTTAATCTGACCATGGAAAAAAATTTCTGGAGAATGACCCTTGGCAGACAGGCAGTAACGTGGGGAAATGGTCTTTTGTTTAACCCCATGGATATTTTCAACCCTTTTTCACCCTACGATACTGAGCAGGATTATAAAAAGGGCGATGACATGGTGTGTTTTGAAATTTTTTTTAAAGATGGTGATGATCTCCAGTTCGTATATTTGCCAAGGCGTGATGTGCTGGCTAATGATATAAAGCTTTCCCAATCATCCCTTGCAATGAAATACCATCTTCTTTTTTCTGATACAGAGTTTGATTTTATGGTTGCAAAGCATTTTAATGATATGCTTACAGGAGTAGGGTGTGTCAGAACCCTTGGTAATGCAGTCTTAAGAGCTGACCTTCTGTATAATTTTGTTGATAATGATAATAAGACCAGGGATAATTTTTTTAATCTTGTTGTAAATATTGATTACTCCTGGGTGCTGTTAAATAAGAATTTTTATGGTTTTGTTGAATACTATTATTCTGGTATTGGTACTGATACTTACTCAGAAATATATACAGACCCTGATTTTTCCATGAGAATCAACAGGGGTGATATTTACGGATATGGGAAAAATTATTTAAGTATAAACTGGGCAATTGAATTAAGCCCACTTTTAAATCTTAATATTGCAGCCATTGCAAATATGGATGACCCATCATATTTTTTTCTGCCCCAGATAACCTGGAATGCTGCACAAAATATTGAGATAACACTTGGATCCAAGATTGCCATCGGTGGAGAAGATGATGAATATGGACAAATTCAATTACCTTTTTCTTCCAGAAAAACAGATTCCGGCTCAAGTCTGTTTTTGTGGGTAACAATGTTTTTTTAAGATGCTGATTATCCTTTAAGGAAAACAACCCTTTTGTTATAGTAATAAGTATCAGGAAAAATATGAATTGAAACTTATATAAGAGGTTTATATGGAAAAGCAGATATACACACCAGAATCAGAAATCTCAAATAGAATAGATTTGCTTCAGCAGGAAATGGTGAATCAAGACCTTGACGGTGTTGTCCTGGTACACCATACAAATCTTTTCTATTTTTCAGGGACATCCCAAAATGCCCATCTTTTTGTACCAAAACAGGGCAAGCCTCTGCTTGTGGTAAGGAAAAGTTATCAAAGAGCTAAAAAAGAGTCTTCCATTAAACAGATTGTTGAGCAAAAGAGCATGAAAAAACTTTTTGAGACAATTTGTGATGCAGGATATAAAGGACTTGAAAAGATTGGGTTTGAACTTGATGTTATACCGGTAAACACATTCAGGTTTTATGATACTAAAATATTCACTGCTTCAAAAATCGTTGACTCTTCTAATATATTTAAAAAGATAAGAGTTATTAAAAGCAAATGGGAGATTGACCTTTTAAAAATTGCTTGCAATGCCCTTACTGAAAGTTTTGCAACGGTTCCAGCACTTTTAAAACAAGGTATGGCTGAAGTTGAATTTGCCGGGCTTTTTGAAGCTCAATTGAGGAAACGAGGATATGGCGGATGCAGCAAGATGCGGGCATTTAATCAGGACTTTTTTTTAGGTACTATGGTTTCAGGATCAAGTGGCAGTGCACCTTCGTATTTTGATGGACCTGTGGGCGGCGAAGGCGTGACTCCGGCGAATAATCCCCATGGTGCCGGCTGGAAAAAAATCAGTATGGATGAACCGGTTTTCATTGATTATACCTGTGTTGTTAATGGCTATACAGCAGATGCAGAGAGAATCTTTGTCCTGGGCGATTTGTCTGATAAATTTTATAAAGCCCATGAAAACGCATTGGAGATTCAAGATGCGCTAATGGCAATGATCAAGCCTGGTGTAGAGTGGCAAGCCTTGTATCTAAAGGCGATTGACATGGCAGATCAGTTTTCAATGCTGGAAAATTTTATGGGACTTGGAAAAGATCAGGTCAGGTTTGTGGGTCATGGCGTTGGGCTTGAACTTGACGAATTCCCTGTTTTTGCAGGAGGTCTCTCCAGGAAACTTGAAAATGGGATGACCTTTGCTCTGGAGCCTAAATTTGTATTTCCAGATGGAGTGGTTGGCATTGAAAACACCTTTGTTTTAAGGGATGACAGAGTTGAAAAGTTGACTTTGTTTAATGAAAATGTTATAAAGTTATAGATGGTGAACTTTATAAATATTATTTTTTTATTTGACAAATGTTTAAAAATGTGGTTTTATTCTCAACACTTGGCTCAATGTAGCCAAACTGGATAACCAATAATTTTAGTGGGGGTCAACACATGGCAAAAGATAAAGTTATAAATGATGTTAAGACAGGAAATGATAAATTTTGCCAGGGAGATTTGGCTGTTTATCCTGCCCACGGGGTTGGATGTATAGAGTCCATTGAAAGTAAGAAAATCAATGGTGAAGACTTGAATTTTTATATGATGAAAATCATTGAGAACGGCATGGTTATTATGATTCCAACTGCAAATGCCAAGGCTGTTGGACTTAGAGAAGTTATTCAAGAAGAGGATATTCCAACTGTGTATAATGTAATGTTGGAAAAGACCGAGAGCAAAGGTAAGCAAACCTGGAATCGCCGATACAGAGATTATATGGATAAAATCAAAACAGGCTCTATCTACGATGTCGCAACTGTTTTTAGAGATTTGTATCAATTGAAAATTGAAAAAGATCTATCCTTTGGAGAGAGAAAACTTTTTGATACTGCAAAGAATTTATTGGTACAGGAGTTATCAACTGCCAAGGATGTTGATGAGACTTTAATGATAAAAGAGATTGAAAACCTTTTTTAAATATACAATAAATATAGATAGTTAATAAAACCGGTGGACATTATTTGTTTACCGGTTTTTTTTATTTTATGAAAATAGAACTTAAAATTACTGAAGAGCACAAGGGAATGAGAATTGATGATCTTATTGCAAAATCATTTGATCTCATTTCCAGAAGCCATGCCGCAGCTTCTGTGAAAAACGGCGAACTCCGTATTTTTAAACGAAAAATCAAACCAGGTTATAAGGTGAAGGCTGGCGAAATTATTGCAGGCTCTGTGGTCTTAAAAAAAGATATTGATGTTTTACCCCAACCAATTGATTTAGATGTTGTTTTTGAGGATAAATATATAATTGTTTTGAACAAGCCACCGGGGTTAGTTATACATCCAGGAGCAGGTAATAATTCTGGGACACTTGTAAATGCGTTATTAAATCATTGTCCTGAAATCAAGAATATTGGAGATGATTTGTCCCGGGCTGGTATTATCCACAGGCTTGATAAAGATACAAGTGGAATTATTGCTGTTGCAAAAACTGAATATGCATTACAATTTCTTAAAAAAGAGTTTAAGTATCGCCGTGTTAAAAAGAGGTATCTTGCCCTCTTAAAAGGGGTAATTAAGGACGATACCGGTGCAATTACACTTCCTGTGGGTCGACACCCCAAAAAAAGAACAATGATGGCTGTAAAGGGTGAAAATCTCCGCCATGCTGAAACATTATGGAGTGTAAAACAGAGATTTGAAAATGCTACCCTGGTCGAAGTCTTTTTAAAAACTGGCAGAAAACATCAGATAAGGGTACATTTTTATGCATCAGGTTATCCTCTGATGGGAGAGAGAGTATATCAATTTAGACGAGTCAGGAAGAAAAAAGCCTCTATACCGCGTCAAATGCTTCACTCTGCATCCCTGGGTTTCAGCCATCCTTTTTCCGGCAAATGGGTGAGTTTCAGCGCTTCCATACCCGAAGATTTCAAATCAGTTATGGGCACGCTAAACTAAAAAAACAAAAAAGCTTACACTATTTCCAGGCTAATGTGAAATATTAACAGCACACACCTTGAATTCAGGTATTTTTGCCGTTGGATCAAGTTTTGCATTTGTAAGTCTGTTTGCAGCAGCTTTTGAAAAATGGAATGGAATAAAAATAGTTCCATCAACGGCTTTTGAAGATACTTTCAAGTTTGCTGTTATTTCTCCCCTGCGTGAAGATATACTGACCTTGTCTCCATCTTTACATTTAAGTTTTTTTGTATCATTTTCCGAAATCTCAACATAGCATTGACTTGCAAGGGTGTTTAAACCTGCTGATTTCATAGTCATTGTACCTGTATGATAGTGATACAAAAGTCTTCCTGTTGTAAGGATAAACGGATAGTCATCATCCGGCATCTCTTTTGGAGGAGCATGATCAATGGCATGGAATAATCCTCTGCCCCTTGTAAATGCTTTTGTATGCAGGATAGGGGTACCAGGATGATCTGCATCAGGACATGGCCAGTGAATCCCTGTTTTTTCAATTCTTTTCCAGTCAATACCGCGATAGGAGGGTGTAACCTGGGCAAGTTCGGTAAAGATGGCTTCACTGTTTCCATACTCCATTTCATAACCCATTTTTGCTGCAACATTGCATATAATCTCCCAGTCAGATTTTGTTGAACCGGGAGCTGTAACAGCTTTTCTAACTCTTTGAACTCTTCTTTCAGTGTTTGTGAATGTACCGTCTTTTTCTGCAAAACAAAATGCTGGAAAAACAACATCGGCAATTTGTGCTGTTTCCGTGAGGAATATATCCTGAACCACCAGAAAATCAAGATTTTTAAATGCCTTTTCAGCATGGTTAAGATCAGGGTCTGACACCATTGGATTTTCACCAATTATATAGAGGCTTTTTATCTCACCTTTGGCAGCCAGGTTAACCATCTCAGTTACGGGTATTCCAGGCTTGGAAGGAAGCTCTGTTGTCCTCCATTTTTGTTCATACACAGCCCTGGCAGCATCATCATCGACTTTTTGATATGCAGTAAACACATTGGGTAAACCTCCCATATCACAGGCACCCTGAACATTATTCTGACCCCTTAGCGGATTTACACCACCACCTTCAATACCAAGGTTTCCGCATAACATTGCAAGGTTGGCAAGGGATTTAACATTGTCAGTTCCGGTTGTGTGCTGGGTAATACCCATGCAGTAGAGCAGGGCACCTCTTTCAGCTTTAGCATATAGTCTTGCTGTTTCAATTATATCTTCAACTTTAACATTGGTTATTTTTGAAACATATTCAGGTGTATATTTTTCAATTATTTTGCTGAACTCATCAAAATTTTCAGTTCTGTTATCAATAAACTCCTTGTCATGCAGGTCTTCTTTTATTATGACATTCATAAGACCATTTATCAGTGCGATATCACTACCTGGATCATGCCTTATCCATTTGCTGGCATGTTTTGTAAGATCAATTTTTCTCGGATCAATGACAATAAGAGTTGTCCCTTTAAGGGCAGCTCTTTTAACAAAACTTGAAAGTACAGGGTGGTTTTCAGTGGTATTGGAACCCATTACGACAATTGTATCTGCCTTTTCAACATCACCAACTGTGTTAGTCATTGCACCTGAACCAAAAGAAGCAGCCAGACCGGCTACTGTGGAAGAGTGTCAGAGCCTGGCGCAATGGTCAATATTGTTGGTTTTAAGGACAGCTCTTGTAAATTTCTGGGCAATATAATTTTCTTCATTGGTAATTCTTGCAGAAGTGAGTACACCTATACTGTCTGGACCAAATTCATCTTTGATTGAACCCAGTTTTGATGCTGCAAAGCTCAATGCTTCATCCCAGGTTGCCTCCTCAAGTTTTCCGTTTTTCTTGATTAAAGGAGTGGTCAGGCGCTCCGGGGATGCAACAAAATCAAATCCAAACCTGCCTTTTACGCATAAACTTGAAAAGTTTGGAGCAAGTTCATTGTCAGCCCCTTTTATGTTAATTATCTTATTGTTCTGGGTAAAGACATCCATCTGGCAGCCAACGCCACAGTAAGAACAGGTGGTGCGGGTCTTTTTAGTCTCAATAAATCTCTGGCATTCAAAGGTTTTTTCAGTTACTAATGCGCCAACAGGGCAGGCCTGGACACATTCACCGCAAAAAACACAATCAGAATCCTTTAAAGTAACATCATTTTTGCCTGCAATGATTTTTGCATCAGCACCTTCATAGCCAAACTCTATTGCATTGTTAACCTGGATTTCTCTGCAGGCTTTGACACATCGCCCGCACAGGATACAGCGTGAAAAATCCCTTATAATAAAAGGGTTTGCCCTTTCTGTTGGATATTTGCAATCAGACAGAGGTTCATTTTTTATTGTTACCTGATATTTATAAGCAAGGTTTTGAAGCTCACAATCTCCCCAGACAGGGCATAGATCATTTGTTTTATCCTCTTTTATTACATTGAGTTGAAATTCAGTCCAATCCTCGGCATCAAAATCCCTGATGGCACAATTGTGATTTCCTGAATACAGCATTGATTTTATTGTCTCTTTTCTTGCACTGATAACCTTTGGAGATTCAGTATATATTTTCATTCCAGCAACAGCAGCTGTTGAGCAGGAAGTCACAAGATCAGATTGATCCTTAATCTCAACAACACAAACTTTACATGTCCCTGTGGGTGTGGTGTTTTTAAGGTGACACAAGCTTGGAATATCGATGTTGTTTTGCTCTGCTACATTAAAAATAGTGTCATTCGAAGAAAAAGTAAAATCATTGTCATTAATGGTAATAGTATTTGTATTGCCCATGAGTGAATCCTCTCAAAAGACTATTATTGTGTATTGCTCTCTGCCAAATTATCTAAAGTTGAGTACAATATAAATTAAGAATTGTCAACGTGGAGGTTGACTTTTTATTGGTTAGATGATTAGTAAAAGTAATATTTTTTTAGAACAAACTAAGAAATAATGGGGGCATAAATGTTTGAAGCATTGATTTTGATGGGTGGGCTTGGAATTGTCATTGGAAGTTCTCTGGCAGTTGCATCAAAAGTTTTTTATGTATATGTGGATCCAAAAGTTGAGGCAATTGATGAAGCACTGCCGGGTGCTAATTGTGGAGGATGCGGATTCCCCGGTTGTTCACCAAATGCCCAGGCAATAGTTGATGGCAAATCAGGTGTTGATTCATGTGTTGCAGCAGGATCAGATGTTGCCCGGATCATTGCCGGAATAATGGGTGTTTCTGTTTCAGAAAAAGAGCCGGAGTATGCATCCCCGGGCTGTTATTATGACAAATCAGAAACAGATATGAAATACTGCTATGACGGCATTGCTGACTGCCGCGCAGCTGATTTGCTGTATGGTGGAATGAAAGAGTGCAAGATAGGGTGCCTAGGTCTTGGAACATGCGTTGAAGCATGCCTTTTTGGTGCATTATCCATGGGAGATGATGGTCTTCCAAAGGTTGATCAGGAAAAATGCACAGGCTGTGGTGCATGTGAAAAAGCCTGCCCTAAAAATATGATTTCACTCACCTCTGTTACAAGAAGAATTATTAGAGAATATACTGAAGATGAATGTATAACACCATGTCAAAAAGCATGCCCCGTTGGAATAGACATTAGAGAGTACATAAGATGTATAAGAACAGGTGATAATGATGCTGCTGTTCAGAAAATCAAAGAGAGAAACCCTTTTCCAACGGTAATAGGAAGAATATGCCCTGAGTTTTGTGAACTTGAATGCAGAAGGCAGCTTATTGATGAACCAGTTGCCATTAATAGTTTAAAACGCTTTGCCTGTGATTTGGAAAGAGATGGCAAAAAGAGAATTTTACCCTATAAAGCACCTGCAACAAATAGGAAAATTGCAATTGTCGGGGGCGGAGTAGAAGGACTTTCTGCTGCATATTTCAGTGCAAGACTTGGACACGATATTACAATTATGGAAGCAACTGATATTTTAGGAGGTCTTTTACGTATTGCAATTCCTGAAGAGCGGCTGCCTCAGCAAGTGTTAGACTATGATATTGAAGGAATACTTGCAACAGGAGTCAAGGTCAAAACCAATTGTAAAGCAGGGGTTGATTTTACAATACCCGGGTTGCTTAAGGAGGGTTTTGAAGCAGTTTTCATGGCAAGCGGCGGCTGGGATAATAGAGTTGCAAGGGGAGATATTGATGAGATTGCAAATGTTTTCCCAGGAGGCTATCTTTTAATAGATCTGCTTAGGGCTGATTTGAAAAATAGAGAGTCTTCATGGGGTAAAAACGTGGTAATTGCAGGCTCTGGCAGTAAGATTTCAGATGCAGTTAAAATTTTAAAAGAGTCAGGCAGCCAAACCATCACCATTTTATCTCGAAAAGATGTTGACAATGACACTGCCACCACCCTGGAGAAACTTGGAGTTTCCATTGTTTTTAAGACAGGTATAAAAAAGATTTATGGTGAGGACAACGCCTTGACCCATGTGGAATATGTCGACCTTGACACAGGGGAAAAACATATCATTGTTGCAGACAGTTTGATATTAAGTTCGGGCAGGTTCCCTCAAATCTGTTTTGCAGATGTAAACTTAAACTCTAATGATAAAGGGAATCAACCTTCTGAAATCAATTCTGATGAGCAAAAGATTGATGTACCATTGAAATGGGAAGGCATTGAGATTTATAAAGATCCTTCAGATAAAAGAGATCAGGGACTGCTGTCAGGTATTGATCCAGTAAGCGGTTATTCTGCGGCAATACTTGCGATAAATGGTGGACGTAAAGCTTCTGTCTTAACCCATCATCTCATGTATGGAATTGATTTTGAACAATCCTGTAATCTTATCACTAAACAGTCTGTAATCCAGCAGGTTAATCAACTTGAAAGAGTAGATATACT
>Ga0256845_1002613_pt1 | contig 12878 bp, 14 predicted proteins | sample RiftiametaG_FD_189101 | JGI IMG/M metagenome (GOLD analysis project Ga0256845, IMG submission 189101) | Tube worm associated microbial communities from hydrothermal vent at the East Pacific Rise, Pacific Ocean - Riftia | ecosystem: Host-associated > Annelida > Integument > Unclassified ... | reverse complement strand
ATTTTTACTGACTGGATCAAGAAAACCTTGCCAGACAGGGCAGACAAGGTACTGCACCAAATACAGGATTGCCATGGAGGTACTTTAAATGACAGTAGATATAGAATACGGGGAAGGGGCGAGGGGAAGATTGCCCAACAAATACATGAACTAGTACGGTTGGCAAGACACACGTATTTTAAGGATAAAGTTTTTCCAAAATTGAACAAGGAATTGCACCAAGAATATAAAGATGGTCAAATGCGGTTATTCTAATTTTCATTTTTCTGACTTTTGAGAAAAAACACAAAAAATAGAATCAATAAAATTAAAAACCCACTAAATTATTTTTTAGTGGGTTTTTGTATATAATATATTCGGTTTATTTCAACTCCCAACCTTTACGGTATTCTCTTTTTACCCATTCGTTGGCTTTGTCATAGTTGGTCACTTTCATGTTCTCCCCATCCCATAATAACTTACGTCTTCCAGGATAGTTGAAAGGATCCCAATCGCCTAACTTTTTACCTTCTTTGATTGTTTTGTACTGGTATGCTTTAATAGCCAAGTTGCCCATAAGAACAGCCTCTGTCAATGGTCCAGATTTAGCAAAATCAGATGAAGTAGTTCCGCCGTTTAAACAAGCTTCTACCCAGTTTTTTTGGTGACCGCCCATGCCACCTTCAATTCTTGAAAGTGTTTGTGCAGGGGGGTTTAAAAGACTCATTTGCTTAGAAGGCAATAACCGGGCATTACGAGAATACGTATCCGTAACTAAAATACCTTTGGTGCCATAAAAAATAGTGCCACCACCAGTATCTCCAATTGTTTCTCCATCTAATAAGTCGTCTGGTAAATCGGGTTTAATACCGCCATCACTCCAACTAAAATCTATAGTGCCGTGAATATCATGGTCAAATTTTAAACGAACTACGGAAGAAGCAGGACAAGAAGCGCTATAATCGGCCTCAACAAAATCACCCACCCAATTGGTAGTACAACTGGCTTCAGCTTCTGTTGGATACCCTAAATCTAATGCGCTAAATGGAGTTTCTATTATATGGCAACCCATATCACCCAAAGCTCCAGTTCCAAAATCCCACCAACCGCGCCATTTAAAAGGCAAATAGGCAGGATTGTAATCTCGCATTTTTGCTGTGCCCAGCCAAAGATCCCAATCCAACCCTTTAGGTATTCTATGTTTTTTTGTAGGTACGGGTATGCCTTGTGGCCATACAGGACGGTTGGTCCAACAATCAATCTTTTTAACCTTGCCAATAACACCGGCATCTATCCATTCTTTAGCTTGTCTACTGCCATCACTAGAAGCGCCTTGGTTGCCCATTTGGGTCACTACGCCATGCTCTTTTGCCGCTTGGGTCATTAAACGAGCTTCATATATATTGTGTGTTAATGGCTTTTCTACATAGGCGTGCTTTTTTTCTCGTATAAAAGGTAAAGCAATAGTGGCATGCATATGGTCTGGAGTTGCCACCATAATGGCATCCATATCCTTTAAATGATTTTCGTATACTTTCCTAAAGTCTTTGTAGCGTTTTACATCTGGGAAGCGTTCATAGGTCTCTTTGGCATTTCTGTCATCTACGTCACAAAAGGAAACAAATTTTACTTGGCCGGTTCTTTGTAGATCATTGATGACCCCTGCGCCACGCCCACCCACTCCAAAGGCACTTACGTAAAGTGTGTCACTGGGGGGAATATGATTTTTACCCATTACATAACTTGGGACAATGGTAAAAGCAGCAGATGAAGCTGCTACATTTTTAAGGAACTTTCTTCTTTGCATTTTGGGTTGGATATGTAGTTTTCCAGTTTTGAAAGGTACAAAAAATTCAAGAAGATATTATAGTTTGGTCATAGCATGTAAAACTATAACGTTTGAGTAAAATAACTTAGATATTCCCATTCCATTCTTTATAGAATTGCTCTAGAAAATTCAGCATATATTGGTGCCGTTCTTCTGCCAATTGCTTTCCCGTTTGGGTATTCATTTTGTCTTTGAGCAGCAATAATTTTTCGTAGAAATGGTTAATGGTCGGAGCGCTGCTTTTTTTATACTCCTCCTTGGTCATGTTTAAGTTGGGAGCAATAACAGGGTCGTGCATTGTCCTGTTCTTAAACCCGCCATAATTGAATGCTCTGGCAATCCCTATGGCACCTATGGCATCTAATCGGTCTGCATCCTGTATTACTTGTAGTTCTAACGAGGTGAATTTTTTACCACTTTCTAAACTGTTTTTAAAAGAAATGTGGTTAATGATATTGATTACATGGTCTATGGTTTTTTCATCAACCTGTATAGAAAAAAGAAAATCCTTGGCCAATTTGGGTCCAATGGTTTCATCGCCATCATGGAATTTGGCGTCGGCAATGTCATGAAGCAAAGCGCCAAGGGAAACAATCAATTTATTTGCCTTTTCACCTTTTGCAATATGCTGGGCATTTAAAAATACGCGATGTGTGTGGAACCAGTCATGCCCGCCCTCAGCATCTTTTAAAGTTTCTTTTACAAAAGAAATGGTCTTTTCAATTAGGTCTGTATGTGTCATTTAAAAGAAGTAATACCAGAGGTAATTTGTTTTTCTATCATGGTCACCAAATCATCTAAATTTCCTTTATTTTCTATGGGAGTGTGTACATCATGGGTAATATAGGCGCCTAGACCCATGGGGAATTTACCATACCGAAGCATCTTCCATGAATTATTTATGCTGATGGGAACTATTAATGCCGATGGAGCATTTTTAAGCAATATTTTTAGTCCAGTGGGTTGAAATTTTTTGGGATGCCCCGTTCTACTTCTTGTTCCTTCAGGGAAAATTACGGCACTCCAATTGTTTTTTTCAATCGCCTTTCCAAGTTTCATGATTTCGGATATGGCCTGTTTGTTATCGTTTCTGTCAATTAATACTGAGCCATTGTTTCTAAGGTTATAGGATACACTGGGGATTCCTTTTCCCAATTCTTTTTTGCTCACAAACTTTGGTTGGTGTTTGCGCATGTGCCACACAATGGGCGATATATCATACATGCTTTGGTGGTTGGTAACAATAATGAGTGGTCTGTCTTTTGGGATTTTATGAGGATTGTTAAATGAATATCTAGCGCCCAAAATATTTGTACACCGCATAAGGGTCCAGTTAAGAAGGCTTACACTTAGATTATGGGCCTTATGGCCAAAAACAGTTAAACAGATCCACTGAATTGGGTGAAAAAAGGCCAAGGTTAACCCAAAGGCTAGGAAGAAAATAAAGGAAATGGGATATGAGAATATTTTTAGCATGTTATAGCCGGTTATACAACCAATTGGGTAAAATTTTCACAAAGATGGCAACAAAATACCATCTTTTTGTCACGTAAGCGACATCATTTTTTCTTACAATATGGTTATAAATTTGTTTGGCAGCTTTTTCTTTTGGTGCTACCCAAAATTTACCATCACCTTTTGCCATATCTGTATCTACAAAACCTGGCCTAATATCTGTAATTGTAATATTTAGATTTAGTTTTTTTGTTTTCTGCCTTAACCCTTCAAGATAACTGATTTGATATGCTTTGGATGCATTGTATGCGGGAGCGTGCCTGCCTCCTCGAAGTCCGGCAATAGAGGAGATAGCAACTAATTGTCCTTGTCCTTGATTTTTAAAATAATTAAATCCCCAACCAACTATTTTGGTAAAGGCCACTACATTCAATTTGTTGGTTTCCTCTTCAATGGTATAATTAAGGTTTTTGTTGATTTCACCCATTCCTGAATTAAAAATCAATACATCTAAACCATTAAGTTTGTTGACAAGTTTTTCAAGATGTTCAATAGCATTTTCCTTGGTACAGTCGAAGGATTCAACAATGAAATAGGTTGGAGATTCAGCTTGTAAATTTTTAAGCAAGGTTTTTCTTCTGCCAGTAATACCAACAAGATGATTGCTTTTAGCAAGAATTTTTGACAGCTCCAAGCCTATTCCAGATGATGCTCCTATGACTATAGCTTTTTGCATACAAAGAAAGATACGGGTTAAAATTAAAAAACCACCTCAGTAAGAAGTGGTTTTTTCTATATTTTAAGATAGAACTATTAACAAAACTCATTATAAGCTTCAACTAGGTTTTCAGCAATAATTTCTGCTGGTCTTCCTTCAATATGATGACGCTCTATCATGTGTACCAATTCCCCATCTTTAAACAAGGCCATACTTGGCGATGATGGAGGAAAAGGAATCATGGCATTTCTTGCGGTATTTACGGCTTCCGTATCCACACCAGCGAAAACAGTTACGATATGATCTGGTTTTTTATCATTCTGAAGGCTCATTTTAGCAGCTGGTCTTGCATTGGCAGCAGCACAACCACAAACGGAGTTAACAACTATTAAAGTGGTTCCAGATTGTTTCAATGCATTTTCAACAGCTTCTGATGTATGTAATTCTTCAAACCCGGCCATTGCCAAGTCATCTCTCATGGGTTTTACTAATTCTGCAGGGTACATGTCTATTTTGTTTTAAAAATGTGTTACAAAGGTAATTAATTTGTCGCATTTTGGTCGAACACCTTAACTTTATCCTTAGAATAGTATTTGGCAAGTAAAATTATATCTTTGAAAAAAATTATAAAATTGTTATGATTAAGTGGTTTGCGGCAGTTATTGGGTATTCGGTATTTAGATTTCCAGGAGCTGTTTTAGGGTTTTTAGTTGGTAGTGCAATTGATAGTTTTACTACCAAGGGAAAAGGAAGTATTGGCAGAGGTGCTGGCACTGTTTATAAAGATATTCGTAGAGGACCGGTTTCTCCTGCCGATTTTGAGCTGCACCTTCTTTCTCTGTGTTCTATTGTGATTAAAGCCGATGGAAAAGTAAGTCAGCGAGAGCTAGATTACGTGCGTCAATATTTTTTAAGTACCTATGGTAAAGAAAAAGCAAATGCTATTTTCAGGACTTTTAATGAGGTCATTAAAAAAAAGGAGATTTCTACCCAAAGGATCTGTGCATTTATGACCCAGCGTACCCGTTATGAAGTACGTTTGCAATTGCTCCACTTTTTATTCGGAATTGCACAGGCTGATGGGCATGTAAGCACTCCTGAGATTAATAAAATAGAAGAAATAGCTGGATATTTACGAGTAGGGCACATAGATTTTGAAAGCATAAAAGCAATGTTCATTAAATCTGTTGACAATGCCTATAAAATCCTTGAAATAGAAAAGAAGGCAACTGATGATGAGGTGAAAAAGGCTTACCGAACAATGGCCAAAAAATACCATCCAGATAAAGTGGTCACAGAAAATGAGGCCATTAAAAAAGGTGCTGAAGAAAAATTTAAGCAAGTGCAAAAAGCCTACGAAGAAATACAGAATGAGAGAGGAATTGGATAGTTGTTACTTTACACTTTAATCAAAAACGAACACCCTAACAACTATCAACTAAAAATCAACAAATAAAAGAAAATGGAAGAATTCTGGTTCTATATAAAATTGGGTTTAGACCATGTGTTGGATTTTGGGGCGTATGACCATATTTTGTTTTTATCAGCCTTGGCAATCCCCTTTACGTTTAAGAATTGGAAAAAAGTATTGCTTTTAGCTACAGTGTTTACCATTTTTCATTGTATGTCCTTGGCATTGTCCGTTTACGAAGCGATGGTTATAAATGCATCCTGGATAGAATTTTTAATACCTGTGACCATTTTATTAACAGCCTTGTTCAATGTATTGGACATTAAGAAAAGCATACATCAAAAAAGTTGGTTATTGCAGTTATTGGTCACCGCTTTTTTTGGGCTGATACATGGCTTTGGGTTTTCTAACTACTTTAAAATGTTGATGGCAGGGAAAGAGCAAAAAGGAGGTCCACTTTTAGGATTTGCATCGGGTATAGAAATTTCACAGGTTTCAATTATTGTCTGTATTTTGTTTTTGGCCTACATAATGCAGTCAATCTTAAAAGTAAAACAGTCCTTATTTATATTAATAAGTTCAGTATTGATTATTCTTATTACAATACCAATGCTCATTAAAACGTTTCCTTTATAGATTTTCACTAAATATTAACCCTTTACGGTTGTAGAGGTTATGGAAACAGGGTATCTTGTTCCACTAAGAAAACTGAGAATTGTTAAAGAATAAAGCCTTCATTTATATATGAAAAAGGAGAAGCAAGAAAAATATGATAAGGCATATTTGCGAATGGCAACAGAGTGGGGCAAATTGTCTTTTTGCAAACGTAGACAGGTAGGTGCCATAATTGTAAAAGGCAGAATGATTATTTCTGATGGCTATAATGGGACACCTTCAGGGTTTGATAATTTTTGCGAGGATGAGGAAGGATATACTAAATGGCATGTTTTGCATGCGGAGGCCAATGCTATTTTAAAAGTAGCGGCATCAACACAATCCTGTCAAGAATCAACGTTGTACATTACCTTGTCACCATGTAGAGAATGCAGTAAGTTGATACATCAATCTGGGATTAAACGCGTTGTATATAAAAAGGCATACAAAGATGATTCTGGATTAATTTTTTTAGAACAAGCGGGTGTGGAATTAACGCATATGCCCATTATTGATAACGTTTCTTAATCGCCCCAAGAAAATGAACAAAAAACACAACTACTTATGGCCTGTAATTATTGGTACTGCTGTTGCCATTGGGATTTTTATTGGAGGCAAGCTTAATTTTAATGACTCACCAGAGAAGTTGTTTACTACAAATTCCAAAAAGGATAAGCTGAACAGGCTTATTGATTATATTGAGTATGAGTATGTAGATGAAATAAATACGGATAGTATTGTTGATGTTACAGTGAGCAATATTTTAGATAAATTGGATCCACATTCAGTCTATATTCCAAAACAGGAAATGGATGAGGTGTCTGAAAACATGAAAGGTGATTTTGTGGGCATCGGGGTCAATTTTTATATGTACAAAGACACCATATCCGTAATTAGAACGGTGGACAAAGGCCCTAGTTTTATAAAAGGGATTATGGCAGGAGACCGTATTCTTATGGCTGGTAATGACACCCTTTATGGGAAGAACTTACCAAGTGAAAGTGTTGTTGATAAACTTAAAGGAAAGGAAGGGTCAACGGTTAAACTTAAGATATACCGTAAGAGTGAGGATAAATATTTTACGGTCAATATTAAAAGAGATGTTATTCCTATAAAAAGTGTAGATGCTTATTATATGCTGACCCAAGATATGGGCTATATAAAAGTGAATCGTTTTGCGGAATCTACTTTCAAGGAATTTAAAGGCGCTCTTACTGCTTTGCAAGAACAAGGAGCTGTAAAATTAGTTTTGGATCTAAGGGATAATCCAGGAGGTTATTTGGGAATTGCAGAGAAAATGGCAGATGAATTTTTGAAAGATGGAAAATTAATCCTCTTCACAAAAAACAAGAAAGGAAAAATAGACAAGTCCTTTGCTACTGATGAAGGCAGTTTTGAAGATAAGCAGGTATATGTATTGATCAATGAGCGTTCTGCTTCTGCCAGTGAAATTGTTGCAGGTGCATTGCAGGACAATGATATAGGGACCATAGTTGGGAGAAGGTCATTTGGAAAAGGTCTTGTACAACGAGAAATGCAATTAGGAGATGGTTCTGCTGTACGGCTAACGGTTTCTAGATATTATACTCCTACTGGGCGTTCTATTCAAAAAACTTATAAAAATGGGACTAAAGATTACTATCAAAAATTCACTAATCGCTATCATAGTGGGGAATTGATTTCTGTTGATAGTATTAAAGTGGCGGACTCATTAAAATTCACAACCCCAAGAGGTAAAGTAGTTTATGGTGGGGGCGGTATTATCCCAGATGTTTTTGTGCCTATAGGCACTAATGAAGAGGAAACCGTTGAAACATTGGAAAGCGTGGGCTTTTTATCATTTTTTGTTTTTGAAGAGTTGGACAAGGATAGGGAGCAATATGCAAGCTTTTCTAAAGATGAATATATGGATACTTTTAAAGTAGATGATATTCTTTTTGAACGTTTTGTAGATTATTCCATTGCTCGCAATATAAAATTGGATTTTTATGCTTTTGAGGATAAGATAAAACTCTATTTAAAAGCAGCTTTGGCAGAACAGTTATTTTCAACAAATAGCTATGCCAAGATCAAAGGAAAGGGAGACGCCATGCTGAAAAAAATATTGGAATTGAATCGTCCAACAATTTCTCAAAAAGAGGCGGAAACTATTGAAGCCAATAATTAATCCTCATTCAGTTTTTTTTCTATTTTTTTAGAGGCAATATATATCAGAAGCAATACAATTGCACAGAACGAAGCCAAGATGCCTATCAAAGCAATAAGGCTGTCACCAACAAAAGGGTTTTTAAAATCTATAAGAGTAGCGTTAAGGGCAATCAATGCCAGTGCTAGAATGATTAATACTAAAGAGAATATTTTGTTCATGATTTTGACTTTTATAAAAGATTAAAAAAGTTGATTGATATTGGTTGCAAATAGTTTTACTGATATAGCCAGTAGAATAACTCCAAAAACCTTTCTTATAACATTTAAACCACTTTTTCCAAGTACCTTTTCTATTTTTTTGGAAGATTTTAAAACGAGGTAGACAAAAATAACATTTACCAGTATGGCCACAATAATATTTTCAACATGATATTCTGCACGTAAAGACAGTATTGAAGTCATTGTCCCAGCACCTGCAATCAACGGAAAGGCAATAGGTACAATAGATGCACTTTCTGGTTCATCATCCTTATAAATAGTTATGCCCAACACCATTTCAATAGCCAAAAAGAAAATAACAAGAGCACCAGCAACAGCAAAAGAGTTGACATCAATCCCTATTAAATTCAGGATTTCTTCCCCTACAAACAAAAAGGCGATCATAATGCCACCAGCGACCAAAGTTGCTTTGCCAGACTGTATATGGCCTACTTTTTTTCGCAATCCAATGATAATGGGGACACTTCCCAAAATATCGATTACCGCAAAAAGAATCATGCTTGCCGTAGCAATTTCTTTAAAACTAAAATTCATCGAGAATAATTTTAAATTATGCACAAATTTACGTTTTATAAGAACCTTTTAGATGTTTTGAATAAAAATAAAAGAGATTGAATTATGCCCTAAAAAAGTATCTTTGCAAATTGATATTCAAGATATGTTCCAGTTAGGAAAAACGATAGTGTCCGAAGAAATCATAGAAAATGATTTTGTATGCAATCTTAATGCTTGTAAAGGCGCTTGCTGTATAGATGGGAACGCCGGTGCACCAGTTGATGATAATGAGACAGAGATTTTGGTGGACATCTATAGTGCTGTAAAACCATTTTTACGACCAGAAGGGATAGTTGTCATAGAAGAACAAGGAGCATTTATAAAGGGAGATGATGGTGAATGGGAAACACCTTTGGTGAACGAAAGTGAATGTGCGTATGTGGTTTTTTCAGAAAAGGGAATTACCAAATGTGGAATTGAAGAAGCGTATAACGCTGGGGTCATAAAATGGAAAAAACCTGTTTCTTGCCATTTATATCCTATTAGAGTTAGAGAGTATACAGAACTTACGGCCGTGAATTACCATAAATGGGAAATTTGTGACGACGCATGTAGTTTGGGAAAAGAATTGCAAGTACCTATATATAAGTTTGTAAAAGAAGCTTTGATAAGAAAGTTTGGAAAAAAATGGTACGCGGAGTTGGAGGAAGTGGCAAAAGAACATTCTAAATAGTTGGGATGTCTAGAATCACCATGGTTCCCGAAGGTTTGTTCTCATCATCATAGAGATCAACCATTTTTACGTCAAAAGAATTTTGGTAATCCTTGGAAAAATTAGCCAATCTTTCTTTGGTGATGTCTATTCCAACAGACTTTCTTTTTAAGATTTTATTTTCTTTTATTTTTTCTGCCATTTCTCTTCCCACTCCATTGTCAGTGATACAAATTTTTGTAAACCACTGATTTTCTTTGCTTATATGAAGTGTTATTTTTTTCTGCCCTTCTTTTGATGAAAGGCCATGCCATATTGCATTTTCTAAGAAAGGCTGTAGGATAAGGGATGGGATTTTTATGTTGTGAGGGTTTATGTCATCCTCAATGGTGATTTTAAAATCTATTTCATTGGAAAAACGAATATTCTCAATATTCATATATAATTCCACGGTTTCCAACTCTTCGGCCAGTGATATTTCTTTCATTGAGGAAGCCTCAAGAATTTTCCTGACCAGTTTTGAAAATTTGTTTAAATAATGAACGGCATTCTTTTTCTCATTGTTGATGATATACAGTTTAATAGAGTTTAGAGAATTGAATAAAAAATGTGGATTCATTTGGCTCCGCAACATGCTTTGTTCCAAAGTCAGTACTTTCTTCTCATTATTTAACTGATATTGTCTGTATAAAATGTAGAGTATCCCTGCCAAGAGAAGCAAAGCAAGACCACTAATCAAAAGGGTAGTGTTGTTTCTTCTAAGCCTAAGTCTTACATTTTCATTTTCTTTGGCCAATTCTTCAATTTGGGTATTCTTTTTCTCTGATTCGTATTTTATAATCATGTCATTTACATATCGTAAATTAACATCATTGGTTATTTTTTCATTAAAAAATTCAGCTTGTTGATAATGGCTTAAGGCATTTTTAAATTCACCTTGCTTATTTGCCAATTGGGATAAAATGCCGTATGCTATAGAAATATTTCTTGGTAGGTCATATCTTTTGGACATGTCTAAACCCTTGGTAAGGTTTTCCTTGGCAATACTGTATTGATTAAGCTGCATTAATGCCCATCCCATATTTATAAGTACTGATGAAGTAATATGTTTGTCTCCAGTTTTATTTGAGGCAATTAAAGCAGGCTCAAGCAGATGTAGTGCATCTTGCGGCTTATTTTGTTTTATATAGACTTGTGCAATGCTATTGTTGCAGATAACCTTTCCTATTTCAGAACCTATCTCCACATCATAGGCCAAAGCCGTTTTGTAGCTTTCCAATGCTTCGTCTAATTTACCCTGATCTTCTAGACATTCCCCAATATTTTGATGATTGATGGCAAGGCCTAATTTGTTTCCAAGCTCCTCCTCAAGCAGCATGGATTTTGTAAACTGGTCTATGGCCAAATCATACTGTTTAAGTTCTTGGTATATATTGCCAATACTGTTTAAAGAGACATTGATACTTCTTTTAATTCCGTTTGATGGATTTTCAATGGTTTCTGCCAATCCCAGAGCTTCCTGGTTGTAATCCAGAGCTATTTTTACAGCACCACTCCTTCTATATACCACACCCATCATATTAAGGCTGAATATTTCAAATTCCTTGCTTTTTGCTTTTCTGGATATTTCCAAAGCTTTTTGGTGAGAAGCAATGGCTTTGGAATGTTGTGAAATGTTTCTGTATTTAGTGCCTATTTGGTTTAGAGAGTAAGCTAGCCCGTTCCAATAGCCCTCTTTTTCAGCTTCTTTGGAAAAATACTGCATATACAAAGTATCCCTTCGATGTTTTCTTAAGCTGGCATCTATGTTTTTATATGTTGCTGGAGCAGCATCAATAAGGCTGTCAGTTGTTTTTTTAAATGAATCTGGAACAGACTGAGAAAAACTTTGTGCAGAAAACAAACCAAGAAAAAGCAGTACAAATGTCCTTTTAATGAAAATATCAACTATTGTTTTTTTTTGAAATAAGGATTTAATGAAAATAATAGCTGGCATAGGTTATAACAAATCAAGGAAATCTGACTTTTTTTGTCTAGAGACCGGTATTTTATGATTGGACTGCAATACTACATACCCATCAGTTTTAAGGAATTCTTTGATTTTGTTGAGATTAATAATATAGGAATTGTGAATTCTAAAAAAAGAATCACTTGGTAATAATTGATTTACTTCTTTCAGCTTTTTGGTAAGAACAATTTTTTGTCCGTCAGCTAAATACAAGGTGCTATAATTGCCATCAGATTCTGCATATAAAATCTCATCACTATCTAAAAATAATAATTTACCATCAGTATTTATAGTTACCTTTTTTCTAAGTGAATTAGAGTTGAAATTCAGTAATATGCTCTCCAATTTTTCCGCGGTATAGTTTTTTGAATTGAACTTTTTTATTTTAACAATAGTATCCTTAAGGTCATCTGTATCTATAGGTTTTAAGAGATAGTCTATGGCTTCATTCTTTAAGGCTTTTATGGCATATTGGTTATAAGCCGTTGTAATGACTACAGGAAACTCTTTATTGCTTAGTTTTTGGATAAATTGAAAACCATCCATAATGGGCATTTCAATATCAAGAAAAAGACAATCAGGACTATTCCCCCCCAAATAGGCTAAGGCTTCATAAGCATCTGTAAAAGAAGCTACCACTTTTATTTCATCACTAAAGTTGGTTAACTCCCATGAAAGGCTTTGGATTGCCTTTTCTTCATCATCTACTATTACTGCTTCTAACATAGGATATTGAATGTACTCAAAAATAACTTTATTGTATATCAATTGCTTAAAAAGATGTGCAAATGGATGAACATTAAGTATCAATGGGGTTAAAACGGTCAAAATCAGTATTTAAAGAGAATAAATAAATAAGAATATTACTACAATAACAATTGAGCATTGAACCAATATAATTATATGATAATCAGTCCATAACGCATTATTTTTATTTAGTCAAATTTGAATTTACCATTCATACAAAATATGATGCCATTTATACATAATGCCAATTATAAAAGAAATCTCCACTATACCTTTATTCCAGATTAAAGAACAGTTTTAATTGTTTTTAATTTATAAATAACCAAATCATGAGAAAATGTTTGTTCATGTTCGCAGCATTACTAGTTGTTTTAATTATAGCTGTTGTGATAAACGAAAAAAAGGAAAACATTCCATTAAACAAGAACATTATTACAGAGAACA
>Ga0256845_1002612_pt1 | contig 12880 bp, 7 predicted proteins | sample RiftiametaG_FD_189101 | JGI IMG/M metagenome (GOLD analysis project Ga0256845, IMG submission 189101) | Tube worm associated microbial communities from hydrothermal vent at the East Pacific Rise, Pacific Ocean - Riftia | ecosystem: Host-associated > Annelida > Integument > Unclassified ... | reverse complement strand
GCCACCTCCAAAAAGGGCGCGAAGAAGAACAACAAGAAGAAGAAGCCCTGGCGCTACCGCTGGCCCAACTCCATCCAGGAAGAGGTGCTCGCCAAGCTCCTAGAGCTCAACCAAGCGCGGGCCGAGGAGGAGCGCCGCGCCGGCAAGGCCGGCAAGGGCAAGAAGAAGCGCGCTAAGCAGAAGCGCGCTAAGAAGGCGACCGCCAAAAAGGCGACCGCCAAGGCCGAGCCGACCGCGGGGTCGACGACCGCGGCGACGCCGAAGGCGACGTCAGAGCCGCAGAGCAAGGGCGAGGCCCCAGCGAAGACCAAGACCAAGGCCAAGACCAAGGCCAAGACCAAGACCAAGGCTGCGGGCAAGAAGCGGACGCGCAACGCCAGCGCCAGCGGAGCTCAGGGCGGGCTCTTCGACGACAAGTGAGCCGAAAAGCCCGCGGCTCGCGGCCTCTGCGTTAGAGTCCACCGCCCACCGCCAGAGGAAACCCATGCCATCGATATCCATCAAGGCGAGCGACTTCCGGGTCCTGCGAAGGTTCAGCTGGCAGCCTGAGGGGGTCTGCCTCCTCGCGGGGGCCAACGGCGCGGGTAAGACGACTACCCTGAGCGTTCTTGAGTTCGTGAGCGCCCTCTTCCGGCGCGGTCATGAGGCGGGCTTGGCCGCCATCGGCGGAGGCTCGCTCCAGCACCTCGACGCGGATCCCAAGGAGCCCGTGGAGCTGACCGTCGAGGTCGGCGAGATCACCTGGGACCTCCGCTTTCCTGTCTCCGCGACCGGGCTGCAAGGGACCTACGGTGAGGTGCTCCGCCGCGGCGACGAAGTGATCCTACGGGCGCCAGTGTTTTCGGACGTCTGGTACCTGAATGAGGAAGAATTGCCCCACCAAGACGAGCGCTGCTGCGCCAAGCGGCTCTGGGATCGCGGCGATGCCAAGTGGATGCAGCCCCTGGTCGACGCTCTGGAGGGGATCCGCGTCCACGGATCGTACTGGCTCAATCAGGTGCGGAAGAGCGAAGCTATCAATCCACGCCACAGCTTTCTCCACGGGACTGGCCGCAACCTCTGGTCTGTCCTGGCCAACTGGAAGAGCTCGCCCATCCGCTACAAGGGACAGTACGATTGGGTGCTCCGGGAGGCTTGTTCCGCCTTCCCGGGGATCCTCGGGACGATCGAGTTTGACCGCGGGCTGACCTACCTCTTCCGACCCGGCGACACCGACGCGGCGGGGGGCCTGCCGCCGGAGCGCGCCCCTGACGGGCTCCTTACCGGTCTCCTGCACCTCGCCGCGGTGGCGGGCGCACGCGATGGTGCGGTGATCGCCTTTGACGAGTTCGAAAACCAGCTCCACCCCTTCGCCATCCGCTCGCTCATGCGGGCGTTGCGCGAGCAGGCGGAGGAGCGAGACCTCACGATCATCATGACTACGCACTCACCGGTCGTGATGAATGAGTTCCGCGAGTGCCCCGAGAATCTCTATGTGCTGACCGGGGGGCAGGAGGCGCAGCCGGTCGCCCTGGACCAGATCTTCGACGAGGACGCGCTCCTCCAGGTCCGCCTGGGTGAGCTCTACGATCAGCTCGACTTCGCAGCGCCGGGCCGGAGCCCTCGGAGCGAGTAATGGCCAGGGTCGCGCTCATCTCGACGGGTCATATGGAGTGGGAGGGCCTGGGCCCTGCCTTGGATCGGCTTTTTCCGGGGAACGAGTTCGTCGCGGTCGGTCCGGGTCCCCTCGACTCCCTCACGTCTTGTGATGCTCACCTCCTGCTCCGCAAGGTCAACAAACCGGGCCGAAAGGACAACAATGCCGACAGGTTGATCCAGCGAGCGGCCCTTGAGGCGATGAAGTCCAAGCGCGGAGAGCGCTTTGATCTGGTCGTCATCGTCGATGACCTGGAGCTGGAGAACGTCGCGCACCCGGATGTGGTGTGCAACGTCGTGCGGAGCGCGGTCGATCGGCACCTCGCTCAGGCGCACTTTGATCCGGACCTCCGCTCGCGCACCGCCGAACGGCTGCGAGCTGCGGTCTCGTTCCACCTGGCGAAGCCGATGATCGAATCATGGGTCTTCGCGGACAGCAGCGGGCCGACAAACGCAGGAGTGCCCCCGGAGCGCCTGGCGAGGCTACAGGCTGGGCTCGACCCCGAGGACTTCGCGACCGATGATCCAACGTACGATGCGGCGAACGAGAGCCTCTGCGCGTGCTGGCTAGCGCTCTCTGCGGCCAAGCAGAAGAACCACAAGGTGCAATGGGTCGCGCGTGGAAACGAGCGTGTTCGACACCCCAAGGCCTACATGGCGTGGCTCTGCCTCGACCCTAGGGCGAAGACCTGCTCCGCCTACCGTGAGTCGAGTGAGGGAGCGGCAGCGCTCTCTAGGTTGAATTGGGAGGAGGTGCTCGGTCCGCAGCGTGATCGCATGCCATTCCTCCGCTCACTCATCGATGATCTAGCGGACGGGCTCGGGCAGGAGCCTGCGATCGGCGTGCTCCACATCACGGGGGCGCCCGAGACCTGTCGACTCACTCTTCCGGCTGATCCATGCCTGCGAAACCTGTGAGCCCTATCGATGGTGAACCCATGACCACACCTGTCACGATCCGCCGCGCTCTGATCGACGCCCTCCGCCTCGACCTCGTCGGCCCCGAGCCCGAGGATGCGACCCACGAGCGCGAGCTCCTGCCGCAGGAGCCCTCGCGCTGGTACCTGACGGGTTTTCTGGTGCCTCGCGAGGCCCCCGAGGAGCAGCGCAGGGACGACTCGAGCGACGAAGAACTCGACGTGATCGAGCAGCCGCCGGGCAATGACGAGGACAAGAGCCCCGAGAAGGGATCTGCCCGCAAGGTCTTCTTTCCGTCATCGATGGGGCTGAGCACGCTGATCGGCGGGGACGTCGAGCGCGTCGAGGTCGACGTCGACTGGGGGACGTACTCACCCGAGGTTCCACCGTCCGCGAGCGACGGGGACGGCGACGAGGTCGACCCGAGCACCGAGGCAGAGGACGCGCAGAACGGCGGCGAGAAAAAACGCCCTCGCTGGCGACGAACGCCCCATGAGCGGGTCGTGCCGGTCGACCTCGCCCTGGGCGCCCAGGCCTACTCGTTGACCGCAGACGGCCTGCGCCTCGTGGTCTCGGCCCGCCCTGTCGTCGGCGTAGGGCTGCCCAAAGGGACCCGCTCGGTCTCCTTCTTCTTGGTCAACGACCGCAAGCCGGGGCCGAGCGCGATCCGGGACGAGACCTTCGTCTTTCAGGGGCGCCTGCGGGTGCGCTCGCGACTGCCCTTGGTGGCTCGCCCCGACGGCCGCAGTCACGCCGGTCCCGACGAGGACCGGGAGTGGGACGATGCCGTCGCGGACCTGCAGTACCGCGACGACGTTGAGTACGCGTCGGGCCACAACATCTCGGCCCGAGCGACCCTGAGCGGCGGTGCCTGCCATCAGGTCGAGACCTGCTGGGTCCCGGAGGGGACCGTGGAGAAGGTCGACCCCGCGAAGGCGGAGCGGAGCGGCCTCGCCGCGGACGCGCTCGAAATGGAGGGTCTCGCCGACGCGGCCGAGGCAGGGGCGGCGCAGGTGCGGGCGCGGGTCAGCGGGATCGTCGAGGCCTACGGCGCCTGGATCGAGGGGCAGGCGGCGACCGTCGCCGCCCTCGCCGAGCAGGAGCCCGCGCGAGCGGTGACCGCAGAAAAATTGCTGGGACGGGCGGAGGTCGCCCGAAAGCGGATCGCCGACGGCCTCGCCGCCCTCGACGATCCGCAGGTGCTCCAGGCCTTCCGGATCGCCAACCTCGGGATGGCCCGCTACGCCCGCCAGCGCTTCAGCGTCGAGCGCAGAATCGCCCCCGAAGAGCTGGATCCACCGGCCTGGCGCCTCTTCCAGCTCGCCTTTGTCCTGATGAACCTGCGCGGGCTCGCCGATCCCAAGCACGTGGACCGCGAGCTGGTCGATCTGCTCTTCTTCCCGACCGGCGGCGGCAAGACCGAGGCCTATCTCGGCCTCGCCGCGTTCACCCTGGTCCTCCGACGCCTCCGCAACCCGGGCCTGACCTCGGCCGGAGTGAGCGTGCTGATGCGCTACACCCTGCGACTGCTGACCCTCGATCAGCTCGGCCGTGCGGCGGCGCTTATCTGCGCGCTCGAGCTGATGCGCCAGGAGAATCCCGAGACCCTCGGGGAGTGGCCCTTTGAGATCGGGCTCTGGGTCGGGCTCTCGGCGACGCCGAACCGGATCGGCCACAAGGGGGACAAGGACCGCTACTCGGCGCGGACGAAGACCAACGCCTACGCGAACGACGACAGGGGCAAGCCGCCTCCGATCCCCCTGGAGAAGTGCCCCTGGTGTGGCACGGCGTTCAATCGCTACAGCTTTCAGCTCCTCCCAAACAACGACTATCCTAGCGATCTCCGGGTGTTCTGCGCCCGCCGCCGCTGCGCCTTCAACCGCAACAACCCGCTGCCGATCGTCAGCGTCGACGAGCCGCTCTATCGGAGGTTGCCCTGCTTTGTCATCGCCACCATCGACAAGTTCGCGGGGCTCCCCTGGGTGGGTCGGTCTGGGGCGCTTTTCGGCAAGGTCGAGCGCTACGACGAGGAGGGGTTCTACGGCGCCTGTGATCCCAAGTTTGGGCGTCTCTTGCCGGAGGGCCCCTTCGGACGCCGGCTGCCGCCGCCGGACCTGGTGATCCAGGACGAGCTGCACCTGATCTCCGGGCCGCTCGGGACGATGGCGGGGCTCTACGAGACCGCCATCGACGCGCTCTCGACCGTGACTGTCGGCGACCGGTCAATCAGGCCGAAGATCATCGCCTCGACCGCGACGGTGCGGCGGGCGAGCCGGCAGATCCAGGCGCTCTTCGGCCGCTCGGATGTCGCCATGTTTCCGCCGCCGGGGCCCGATCGCCGCGACTCCTTCTTCGCCCAGACCAAGGCGCCAAACGAGCGAAATCCGCGGCTCTACCTCGGCGTCGCCGCCCAGGGGCGCTCGCTCAAGGTTGTCCTGATGCGGACCTATCTCGCGCTGATGGCCACCGCCCAGCGCCACTTTATCGCGGCCGGCGGGGCGAAGGCCGGGCGCAACCCCGCCGACCCCTACATGACGCTGGTCGGCTACTTCAACTCCCTGCGGGAGCTCGGCGGCAGTCGCCGGATCGTCGAGGACGAGGTGAGCTCACGCCTGCGCAGCTACGGCCGGCGCAGGCGCCTAGACATCGCCGAGGGGGGAGGGCCCTTCGCTAGGCGCAAGATCAGCGACGAGCCCCTGGAGCTGACCTCACGGGTCGAGACCAACGAGGTCGCCGAGGCCAAGCGACGCCTTGAGCAGCCCTTCTCCAACGTGAAGGAGCGCGTCGATGTCGCCCTCGCGACCAACATGATCTCCGTCGGCCTGGACATCGTCCGCCTCGGGCTCATGGTCGTCCTCGGCCAGCCAAAGACCGCGTCGGAGTACATCCAGGCGACCTCCCGGGTCGGCCGAGATGTGGCGCGGCCCGGGCTCGTCGTCACCCTGCTGAACATCCACCGGCCCCGCGATCGATCGCACTACGAGCGCTTCGAGAGCTGGCACAGCAGCTTTTATCGGGCGGTCGAGGCGACGAGCGTGACACCCTTCTCGCCACGAGCGCTCGACCGCGGGCTGGCGCCAGTGGTCGTCGCCCTGGCGCGGCACGGGCTGCCGACCCTGACCGAGCCGAGGGGGGCCGGGGCGATGGTCCATCAGCGCAAGGCGGCCGACGAGGTCGCCGACATCCTCGCGCAGCGGGCTGAGGCCCACGAGCGGCGCAGCGCCCAGGACTCCGAGGCCCTGCGCCAGGTCGTGCGCGGTCGTGCGCGGGAGGTGCTCGACGCATGGGAGGAGATCGCCAACCGCAACTCCGACACCGGCGGCCTGCAATACCAGCGCGAGGTCGGCCGGGCGCCGCCGCTCCTCTGGGATCCGATGGATCCGGACGTCGCTCGGCTGCCGGATCTCGAGCGCAAGTTCACCGCGCCGCGGAGCCTCCGCGACGTCGAGGGCATGACCAACCTGTGGATCCGCAATCCCAACGGGCAGATCGACGAAGGGAGCGAATAATGGCAACCAGCAAGAGACGAGCAGGCAAGCGGAGCGCGGGGCGGAGCGGCGGTAGCCAATCAGCCGCAGGTCAGCTCCGCCAGAGCCAGGTCGTGACAACCTTCGGTCCGGGATCGATGGTCGATCTGCCAGATCACGCGGTGCTCATCGGCGGCCTTGATTCTTGGCACGGCGAGCGCAGGCCGATCTTCGAGGATCGCCTGGTGGCGAAGGTCGCCAAGGTGCTCGAGGTCCCGACGATCAAGCTCTATGCGCCGCCTGTCGACAGCCAGGACGACCTCGCGCCGCCTAGCGGGATCACAGCTCAGCGCTTCCCAGAGTGGTTCATCGCCCAGGACGAGGTCGAGTTCGGGGGCGTCCGCTCGCGGCCGCTCGTCCACTGGAACGGGCTCCACAAGCGCAAGTACATCACGATGGAGCGCAAAAAGGTCTCCGTCGTCCCCGTCCGCTTCGTCCAGGCCTGCCCGAACGGTCATATCTCCGACGTCGACTGGTACTCCTTCGTCCACCGCGGCTTCGAGAGCACCTGTCGCGGCCAGCTTTGGCTCGACGAGGGGGGGACGAGCGGTGAGCTGGCGGAGCTGGTGGTCCGCTGCGAGGCCTGCAAGACGCGGCGGCCGCTCTCCGACGCCAAGGTGCCGAAGAGCCGGGTTCTCGGGACCTGTGGCGGAGAACGCCCGTGGCTCGGCGGCAACGCCTGGGAGAGGTGCATCGACCCGAAGACGGGGGAGCGCCACCCGAATCGACTGCTGATCCGCTCGGCGAGCAACGCCTATTTCACCCAAACCCTGAGCGTGATCCACATCCCGGATCAGGACGCACCGCTTCGCGAGGCGGTCGATAGGGTCTGGGAGGACTTTCTCCAGTACGCCGAAGACGCTGACGATGTCCGACGGGAGCGGCGCAAGGAGCGAGTGAAGAACGCCCTGGTGGACCACACGGACGCCGAGGTGTGGGCCGAGGTCCGTCGCCGTCAGAGCACCGGCGGAGCCGACGGCGACGAGGCAGAAGGGGAAGGGAAGAACATCAAGCAGGTGGAGATCGAGACGCTGCTCAGCGCAGACGTTCTCGGCGAGGATCGCCCAGACGGCGATTTTTATGCGACCGCGCGACCGCTCGACGGTCTTCCGCCCGCTCTCAAGCCCATGATCGAGCGGATCGTGCTCATCCACCGCCTCCGCGAGGTCACGGCGCAGGTCGGCTTTACTCGCTTCGAGGCGGCGATGACCGACACCGACGGCGAGCTCGACCTCGCCGTCAAGCGGGCGGCGCTGATGGTCGATCCGACCTGGGTGCCGGCGATCGAGAACCGCGGCGAGGGGGTGTTCATCGCCTTCTGTCCCGAGATGATGCAGGCATGGTGGCGTCGACCGGCGGTCAAGGAGCGCCTCAGACACCTGGAGCGGGGGTTTGACGCCTGGTCGAGCTCGCGCGGCGGGAGCTCGCTCAAGTGGCCAGGCGGGCCCTACCTGATGCTCCACACCCTCTCCCATCTGCTGGTGACAGCGGTCGCCTTGGAGTGCGGGTATTCGGCGAGCTCGATCCGCGAGCGTGTCTACGCGGGACCGAGCGGTTACGGGATTCTCCTCCACACGGGCACCTCGGGCACGGAGGGCACGCTCGGCGGGCTCGTCGAGGTCGGCCGGCGGATCGAGGATCATCTCCTGCGGGCGCTCGAACTCGGCCGCCTTTGCAGCAACGATCCTGTCTGCGCGACCCACGAGCCCGACGATCCCTTCGAGGAGCGCTATCTCCACGGCGCGGCCTGCCACGGCTGTGTGTTGATCGCCGAGACCTCCTGCGAGCGGCGAAATGAACTCTTGGACCGGGCGCTCGTCGTGCCGACCGTGGTCACCCCCGGCGCCGCCTTCTTTGGGGCGATGGAGGCCGCACCCGCGGGGATACGCGACGTCGCCACAAGCTCGGCGCCAGCCTCGAAGACGAAGACGAAGACGAAGACGAAGACGAAGAACAGGCCGGCCTCTGAGGCGGTGTCGACCCTCGATCGCGAAGACTTCGACGAGCCGTGGTGGCCGCTCCTCGAGGGTCTCGCGGCGATCGACGAACTCCAGGTCGAGCCGGGCGGGGATGTTGTCTCTGAGCATGGTCGCGTAGTCGGCAGCGCTTTCGCGCTGGTGCGCCGGCGAGGCGTCGCGGAGCTCCTCTACTTGATCGATGGCGACGAGCGAGAGGCCAAGCGCGTCACCGGAGCCTTGGCGGCGAAGGGTCTTCGGGGCCTCGTCGTCCGCGCCGATGAGGCTAGAGCAGACCAGGTAGTCGCGGCTTTGGAGGACGACTGATGACCATCATGACGGGAACCTCATTCTTCGCCTCCCTGTCTCGGCTGGAGGCGAAGGAGGCTGCGCGCGCGATCGAGTTCGTCAACCGCTTCATGGCCAACCCCGCGCATCCGGGGATCAGCCTCGAGCGGATCACGTCGCGAAACGGGAGGCTCTGGAGCGGTCGGATCTCCCGCGATCTGCGGGCGATCATCTATCAGAACGGCGATGATTGGGCGCTCCTCCACGCGGGCCATCACGACGCCGCCTACCGCTGGGCCGAGCGCCGCGCGGTCGGTCAGCACCCGGTGACAGGCGTGCTCCAGGTCGTCGAGTCCGTCGACAACGCGCCCGAGATCGAGCGCTACCTCCCCGCCGAGGAGCCCACGCAGGCGCCGCTCCTCGCCGAGCACAGCGATGAGTATCTCCTAAGTCTTGGCGTCCCGGAAGAGTGGTTGCCGACGCTTCGCAAGATGGTCAACGACGAGCAGCTCTTGGTTGTCGCGGGGAAGCTCGACGAGGAGGTCGGTGAGCGCCTCCTCGACCTCGGCGCCGGGGAGTTTGTCACCCCGCCAACGCCTCTGCGCCCTGAGCAGTCGCCGATCGAGCATCCTGACGTCCGTCGTCGCTTCTTCATCACCGAGGACTCGGATGAGCTGCGGCTCGCCCTGGAGGCCCCGCTGCACCGTTGGATCGCCTTTCTCCATCCCACCCAGCGGGGGCTCGTCGAGGGGTCTTACAGCGGACCTGTCAAGGTCACAGGTTCGGCCGGCACCGGCAAGACCGTGGTCGCCATGCACCGGGCCAGACACCTGGCCCGGGCCGGCGACCGTGTGCTCTTGACCAGCTACGTTCGTACCCTATGTCGAAACGTGCAGGCGTCATTGCGGCTCTTCTGCACGGACGAGGAGCGCGAGCGGATCACAGTGTCGACCGTCCACGGCCAGGCGCTCGCGTTCGTGAAGGAGATCGAGCCGAGGGTTCGTCCGGCGACGGCCGAGCAGATCAAGTCTCAGCTCGAGAGGGCGTTGCGGACCACGGGGATCCCCTTCGACGCCGACTTTGTCCGCGCGGAGTGGGAGGGCGTGATCGATCCCCAAGGGATCCGGAGCTGGCCTGAGTATCGAAAGGCCCGCCGTGTCGGTCGCGGCAAGGCGCTGGCGACGACCGATCGCAAGGCGCTATGGCGGGTCTTCGGCGCGGTCCAGGACGCCCTCGCCGCTGAGCACCGCTACGATTGGGCTGGCATGTGCCGCCGGGCGCTAGAGTTCCTCGAGAGCGGAGAGGTCAACTCGCCCTTCGACGCCGTGATCGTCGACGAGGTCCAGGACCTCACACCACCGGCGCTCCGCTTCCTCGCGGGTCTTGCCGCCAAGAGCCCGAGCAAGCTCATGGTCGTAGGCGACGCCGGTCAAAGGATCTATCCCGGACGTTTCAGCCTGAGCCGCCTTGGTATCGAAGTGCGGGGTCGCTCGCATATCTTGCGCCTTAACTATCGGACGACTGAGCAGATCCGTCGCGCGGCGGATCGGGTGCTCGGTCGGGCGATGGATGACATGGACGGCGGCGACGAGCGGCGCGATCGGACCCGAAGCCTCCTTCGCGGCCCGGTGCCGACAATGCACGGCTACACGCGCTCTGGGGAGGAGCTGGACTCTGCCGTGGACCAGGTCGAGCGCTGGATCGAGAGCGGCCTGGCTCTGGAGGCGATCGCGATCTTTACCCGCTCTCGCAACGCCTGTACTGCGATTGCAGAGCGCCTGAAGAATGCGAGCATCCGTGTCCACAACCTCGCGGACGAAGACGGTACAGCGGGGGGGGCGGTCGCGATCGGGACGATGCATCGTGCGAAGGGGCTCGAGTTCAAAGCCGTGCTCGTGCTCGGCTGCGCTCGCGATATCCTGCCGAGCGCGGCGATGCTCCGCACCCTCGCGGATCCGCAAGACCGTGAGGACGCGATCGAGCGCGAGCGCCGGCTCTTCTATGTCGCCATGACACGCGCTCGCGACGAACTTGCGATAACCTGGCATGGGCCTCCGAGCCCGTTTCTTGATGCCCTGGGTTGCTCTACCTAGCAAACTCTCGCGAGCGGGTAACCGACTCGCGTGGCTCCATAGAACCGGCGAATGCACCTTCGGATGAGCCCGCTCGTCACGCTCGCCCGACCCGGCCTTACGGGGCTCGCGAGGGCCCTTCGCGCAGGTCGGCTAGCCCCGCCCTTCGACAGTGCGGAGGTCGGTCGCTATGTCAGCGCTCGTGGACGGACCTCGATCTCTGCGGAGCTGCAACGACTCGCAGACACCGGAATGGGAGCGGTCCAGATCGCCGTCGCGCTGGAGCTCCTCGCAGGTGAGCGCGGGCGCGCCCAGGAGCGCAGTGATCGGGTCGATCTTGTCTGGAGCGGCCCTGGTGTAGCCGGCTCAGGTAGCCGAGCGACGGCGACGGTGGTCCGCGAGCTCTTCGCCAGCGCCAGACGGACGGTGCTCGTCGTCAGCTATGTGCTCGACCAAAGCATCGAGCGCGTGGAGGGGCTCTTTGGTCGCCTTGCGGAGCGGATGGACGCAGAGCCACAGCTCCGAGTTCGCCTCCTGATCAATGTAGCTCGGCCCTATCGAAGCACAAAGAGCGAGGCTGAGCTGCTGCGTGAATTTGTCGTGACCTTCGCCGGTGATCTATGGCCGGGCACGCGCCTCCCGGAGCTCTTCCATGATCCTCGCTCGTTGAGCGACCGCTACGACGAGCGCGCATGCTTGCATGCGAAATGCGTCGTCATTGACGATGAGCGAGCGCTCGTCACCTCAGCGAATTTCACGGAGGCGGCGCACGATCGCAACATCGAAGCCGGCGTACTGCTTGATGACCCACGACAGGCGGTTGCCCTTCGGAAACGCTTTGACGCGTTGATCGAGCGCGAGGTGCTTGTTCCGGTGCCGTGTCCCTCCGGATGAGGAAGATATGCTCATATTCGCCATAGCTGGCGCTGGTAGTGCTCCCTTAGAAGTCGGTGTCTCTGCGGCCTCTGCGGCCCCTGCGGCCCCTGCGGCCCCTGCGTACAGTCTACTATCCGCCGAAAGCAAGCATATTGCCGGTGGCAACTGTACAGACACGAAGAGTACGATCAATATATTATCTTCTCGATGATCTTCTCGTCGTATTGTAGAGGTCGAAATTTCCCTGGCCCGGGGAGCCGGTCGCGAACCGCAATGGCTACGCATCTTCCAAGAAGAGTGCCACGATTCGGCCGACGACCTCCAAATGTGCATTACTAACGTAAATTTTACGGCAGACTGCGTACAGAAGAGAATCTCTTCGCTCGCGAAGGCTCTACGCGTAACGGCTGAGGAGGTCAAGTCCTTTATCACCGCCTCCAACAGCTTCATCCGCGACGTAAAGGACTTTTCACCGGTGCTCCTCATCGAGTCGAGTTGGCGCGAGATCGAATCAACTCCGGTCGATTTCCAGCCGAATGCTGCAGCCCCTCGATCTGGCGAGCCAGCCAAGAACATACTCGAAGGCAAACTCAATCGATTCGGGCAGGACCCTTCGAAGTTCGAACTCGAGAGCATCAGGCTCCGGTATCGGATGGCCGACACGAAGACGAGTGTGTCCACTAAGTTTCGCCTCGGCTTCAATTTTGTCGTTAGCCTTGGGATCGAGCTCAACAAGGTCGAGGAGGCCGGCTCCGACGGAATCTTTGACCTCCACACAGTGTGGTTCAACGCGCACCTAGAGGACGAAACGACCTTAGTCGACGATCCTGCCGCTGTCTACGAGCGTGCTGTGCCTCCGGTCGCACTCCTCCACCAGTAGGACTGGATCGAGCGGCCCAGCCTCCGCTACAGGTGTACGCTTACGATTCACCCTACATGAATCAAACTAAGCCGACATACACCGGTTCGAATTGAGCGAGCCGGTGTCGATCTGGGCGACCGCACTACCAACCTCATCCGCATGCGCTCGGAGCACGACAAATAACTCCACATACGCGCAATACCTAACTGCAGAGCTTGCGCTTGCCGGACGCAGCGACGACAGGGGTCGACTCACCACTGCCGCCGCTGCCCCCTCCAACTTCCAGCTCGCCCCCTCGACATCTGAGCGCGTCCGGAAGCGCCCGCGGCCCCGAAAGATCGAGACCCCCCCAAAACGCATCATGTCAAGGGACGGGTAAGCTGCTCACCTCAGCGTGGCCGAGTGTCCGAACAGGCAAGTTCGGTCCTGTCGTTTGGCCCGGAGACAGCGAAGAAATTTGCTCGGAGCACTGCTGATCTTGCCGTCGTACAAGGCTAAGGGTCACGCCAGAGCACTCTGGCCGGTGCACTTTCGGACTTCGTGGCGAATGTTTGCGCGGCTGTGCGCCACTTACCCCCCCATCCACACAACGAAGCCGAGCAGCTTCACAGCGCGGGCAGAAGACCGTCATCCCGAGAGCGGGCTCGGGCGACGACCCCCCGAAGCACCACGAAAGGACCTCGATCGATGTCATCCAACGGAAACGAATTTAGCGGGCTGCCGATGGCCGATCTGATCGGTGCACCC
>Ga0256845_1002611_pt1 | contig 12883 bp, 8 predicted proteins | sample RiftiametaG_FD_189101 | JGI IMG/M metagenome (GOLD analysis project Ga0256845, IMG submission 189101) | Tube worm associated microbial communities from hydrothermal vent at the East Pacific Rise, Pacific Ocean - Riftia | ecosystem: Host-associated > Annelida > Integument > Unclassified ... | reverse complement strand
ATTTGTACAGAGGGAAGGCTACTGTGAAAAATGGATATTTTGAATTCACATTTATCGTACCGAAGGATATTAATTATGCTTTTGGAAATGGTAAGTTGAGCTATTATGCTGAAAATGGTTCTTTTGATGCGATTGGTGATGAAAAAAGAGTGATTATTGGTGGAGTTGACCCAAATGGGATCGTTGATACTCAAAAGCCAGATCTTGACATTTACCTCAACGATGTGAGTTTTGTCAATGGGGGGATTACAGATGAGAATCCTATCTTAATTGCCCAAGTTTTTGACGAAAATGGAATAAATACTGTTGGAAATGGTGTAGGTCATGATATTGTCGCTGTTTTAGATGGTGAAACAGCTCGACCAATTCTCTTGAATGATTATTATGTTTCTGAAACGGATTCATACCAAGCGGGTGAAATAAGGTATAATTTTAAGAACCTTTCTCCAGGACCGCATACATTATCTCTTAAGGTTTGGGATGTGAACAATAATTCTTCTGAGTTGAGTATTGATTTTATTGTACAAGAAAGCGCAGATTTGACTCTTGATCATGTATTGAATTATCCAAACCCTTTTACAACTTCGACTGATTTCTTTTTTGAACACAACCAAGTCTGTAATCAATTAGAGGTTCAAGTTCAAATTATGACAGTTTCAGGTCGTTTGGTGAAAACGATTAACACTTCTGTAGCTTCAGAAGGTTTTCGTTCGGATGCAATTCACTGGGATGGTCGAGATGATTTTGGTGATCAATTAGCTAAAGGGGTGTATGTTTACCGATTGATTGTGAAAACATCGGACGGTAAAAATGCAGAGAAATTGGAGAAATTAGTAATTTTGAAATAGTTCTCTAAAAAAAGCGACAACTAAAGACGGCAGTATCATCTACGAGGTCTAACTTCCCTTTCCATTCGTCTAATTTAGAGAAGATAAGACTATTCATGTCGTCCATAGAAAGTGGGTAATAACTTTTTACAAGTTTCACCAATCGTTCTGCGCCAAAGAATTCCTCTTTTTCATTCTCCAATTCTACAACACCATCTGTGTAAAGAACCAAAGTTGTGTTTGGGGCTAGCGTTTTTTCTCCAACATTGATGAAAGGTAATTCCTCCATCATGCCTAAGCCAATACATCCTTGGTCAAGATCTTCAACATTTTTACCGTTGGTGATGAATGGATGATTGTGTCCGGCATTTATGTAATTTAATTTCCGACTTACTGTGTTGTAATGTGCTAAAAAGAAAGTAATGAATTTTTCTCCTTTTGCATTCTTCATGACTTTACTGTTCAGTTCTTCAATCAATTCTTTGATCTCAAATTTCTCATGTTCAAAGAGTGTTCTTATCGTTGCTTGGAAATTCGCCATCAGCATTGCGGCAGAAACTCCCTTTCCTGAAACGTCCGCAATACAAATGATGAAATCTTCGTCACTCAAAGGAATGAAATCATAATAATCTCCACCGACCTCATGACGAGGTTTATGTTTTGCTGAGATGTCCATCTGAGTGTTGGAAGGTAAATCGCTTGGAAAAAGCATCTTTTGCATCACAGAAGCAATTTCTAAATCTCTTTTGTAACGTTCTTGGTTTAAGTTTACCTTTGCCATCCGTTTGTTTTCAATAGCTACAACAATGATGTTGAGTAAGGTTTGAATGAAACTCATGTAATTGAGCTCATTGCTGTAGTGTCGACCGTCGTATTCTACTCCTTTTATCAAAAGATAAGCGAGTGCTTGGTCTTTGTGGTGGACAGGTATGACAACATCGAATTCTTGTAAAATAGGTGAATGTGATGATTCGATGAATGTAATTTCCTTGAATCGCTGTAATTCGCTTTGAACCGTAAAGTTCTTGAGTTTTCCTTTGAATCCACTTTTGAGAATACAATTCCAATGATCTTGCTTATTGAAAAGAATAAATTTGTCGTATTTTAATTGTTCATGAACGATAAATTCAAACAAACGCATTAACTGATCAATGTTTTGATTTGAATTAATAGCATTCGTTATGTCCAACAAAGAATTTAGTTTAAAATCCTTCAGTTGAACTTCATGCTCTAGTTTATGTACAAAGTCTTCAACCATTTATAGGTTTTCTAAAATTTCTGGTAATTTTCTTAAAGCAGCCAGTTCTTTAAACTTCGAACGAACCTCTCCTGCAGGTGAACCAAAATATGATTTCCCTCCTGCTAAACTTTTTGCTATGCCTGATTGGGCAAGAACAGTTGCGCCTTCACCAATAACGATGTCACTTGCGCAGCCAACTTGTCCCCAAAGAGTGACATTATCTTCAACGACAACACATCCAGCGACACCTACATTAGCAGCGAATAAACAATTTTTTCCAACAATGGTGTCGTGCCCGACTTGTACTTGGTTGTCAATTTTAGTTCCTTCACCGATCTCCGTTATTCCGGATACACCTGCGTCAATAGTACAAAGAGCACCAATTTCAACATTCTTTTTTAAGTGAACTCCACCGCAAGTGTGCATTCTGTCGTAACCGGTGTCTTTTTTCTTGTAATAAAAAGCAGAATGGCCAATCACAGAATTAGGTCCAACAATTACATTTTCGTCAATGGTAATGTTATTTCCGATGACAACTCCTGCAGAAATGATGACATTTTCACCTATGGTAACATTGTGACCAATGACTGCGTTGGGGAATATTATTGCTGAAGAATCAATCGTTGTATTTTCTCCTACAGTTTCTGTTTGTGGTTTAAAAGGTGAAAAATGGCGCGTTAACTTATTGTAGTCATCAAAAGGTTTTTCTGAAACAATTAATGCTTTTCCTTCTGGGCAATCCACTTTTTTATCGATTAAAATGGTTGTTGCAGCACTGTTTAACGCTTTGTCGTAGTATTTGTGATAATCGACAAACATTAAATCTCCTGGTTCAACCATGTGAATTTCATTTAGTCCAGTAACGATATGGTTTTCGTCACCAATAAATGAACAACCGATAATTTGGGCGATTTCTTTTACAGTATATTCTTTGTGTAGCTTCATCTTTACATTCTTTTACAAAGTAAAGGTAGAGAATTGATGAGCGTCAGAATATACGCTCATGAAATGTTATGAACGTTGAAATGTTGGATGAAGTAAGTTCAGGGATTAATAATTCAGTAATTCCTGTAAGGCTGTTTTCACTTTCTCAGCATTGGGCAATAATTCTGCTTCTAAAATTGAATTCAGAGGTATTGCTGGAGTATCAACAGCACCTACTATAGAAACCGGAGCGTCCAAAGATGTAAAGTTATCACGTTGAATTCTGCCGGCTAATCCTAAAGTGAAATTTGCTTCGATAGATTCTTCAGTAACGAGCATTACTTTTCCATGTCGCTTAGCTGAATCATTCATCATTTCATGGTCTAAGGGATTTAATGTTCTTAAATCGATAATCTCAACTTTTCCTTCAAATGATTTTGCAGCTTCTAACGACCAGTAAATACCCATTCCATAAGTGATGATTACACACGATTCTCCTTTCTCGATTACATCTTTATTGGCAGATTGAACAATACGACCTTTTCCGAAAGGAATAACATAGTCTTCGTCTGGTTCAATTGACATTGCTCCTTCAGTGCCTTTGATTTTAGACCAGTACAAGCCTTTGTGCTCAAGAAATACAACAGGATTTGGATCGTAGTATGCAGACTTCATTAATCCTTTCATGTCTGCTCCTGTAGAAGGGTAAGCAATTTTAACACCTCGAATATTTGTTAAAACGGATTCAACACTAGAAGAATGGTAAGGCCCACCAGATCCATATGCCCCGATAGGTACACGGATAACACAACTAACCGGCCATTTCCCGTTAGAAAGGTAGTAAGATCGACTGACTTCCGTAAATAATTGATTCAAGCCAGGCCAAATGTAATCTGCAAATTGAACTTCAACAAAAGGTTTTAAACCTGTCGCCGCCATTCCAACTGTAGAACCAATAATAAATGCTTCTTGGATAGGGGTGTTGAATACACGATTGTCTCCAAAAGTTTGCGCAAGTGTTGCAGCTTCTCTAAAAACGCCACCTAATCTTTTACCGACATCTTGACCGTAAAGTAAAGATTCCGGATGTTTCTCCATTAATTCTCTCACGGCAAATAAAGCTGAATCAACCATAACGGTTTTCTTTTTACCTTTTGGTTCACGTTCCCCTTTTTCTTCCGTGATTGGAGTAGGAGCAAAAATATGATCTGTAATTGAAGACGGTGTTGGGTCTTCTGCGTTTAATGCTTTGTCGTATTCTTCGTCAACTAATTTGCGAGTATCTGCTTCAATATTGATGATGTCCGCTTCGTCTACACCTGATTTACGGAGTAATTCTTTTAATTTTGGATATGGATCTTTCTTTCCTTCTTCCACAAGGTCATCTCTGTACCATTCTTTACGAACACCAGATGTGTGATGACCAAGTAAGGGAACTTTTGCGTGAACAATAAATGGACGTCTTTCTTTTCGAACAATTCCAATGACTTCTTCCATCGTTTGAAATGATTCTTCAAAATCACTGCCGTCAATTGTTCTAACTTCAATGCCATTAAAACCTTGAGCATATTTTGTAATATCTTGCGCACGCGTTTCTTCAGCGTTTGCAGAAATATCCCAGCCGTTGTCTTGAACCAAGTAGATAATTGGATATTGTTTTAAAGCAGCCATCTGAAATGCTTCAGAAACTTCACCTTCAGTACATGAAGCATCACCTAAAGAACATACTACCACAGGATTCTCTCCTTTGTAGTCTTCAGACAAACCTTGTAATTCTTTGTATTGTACTCCCATCGCTACACCTGTTGTTGGAATAGCTTGCATTCCTGTTGCAGAAGATTGATGAGGTATTTTCGGCATGTCATCACGGTTGAGTGATGGGTGAGAATAATAAGTTCTACCACCAGAAAAAGGATCGTCTTTTTTAGCAAAAACTTGTAACATTAATTCGTAAGGTGTCATGCCAATACTTAAAAGAATACTGTCGTCTCGGTAATAAGGAGCTACCCAATCTTGAGGCTTAAGTTGCATGCCTGTTGCAATTTGAATTGCTTCATGTCCTCTAGAAGTTGCATGTACATATTTCGAAGTCACCTCTTTGTTGTCTTCATATTTTTCAGCAAGTGTTTTTGCTTTACACATGAATTTAAATGCTTCAATTAAACTTTCTTTCGAAGTTTTAATGATCTTTGGTGATTCTTCTACTTTTTGTGACATCCTGTTCTTGTTTTTTCTAATTGCGAATATACGGAAAGTATGCGAAGATTGAATGTAGGTCTGGTTACTTTTTCGAGAATGTAGGTCTAAAATCGAAGAACTAGATTTTTAACCTAAAATATTTCTTATTTTGCATCGTTTTTGATAATAAACAATTATGCGAATTTCATTACTCTTCCTTTTTTTCTTTTTTCTCTCATTTATTGGGGGGACTCAAGTCGTATTTCAACAAGTTAAACATAATTTTGGGGAGTTAGAGTCCTACTCATCTCGATATGTTGACATAGTTTTGGAAAATAAAAGTTCTAAATTAATATGGGTTTTGAGAGTGAAAAAACCGAGAGATGTAATTTATATTATTTCAGAGCAAAAAATAGAAAGAGACAGTTCAATTGTTCTTCGCTTTCAGGTGAACCCCAAACAGGTAGGTCGTTTTTCATACACAATAGAAATTTACACAAGTGATAAAGCGGAAGCGACTAAGGTAAAATTGACCGGGAATTTAATTGAGCTAGATCAAAGTACAACTTCATTTACTGATTGTCCAACCTTTTCGGATGAACCGAAAGGATCGAATACGACTAATTTTGAATTAACTGTTGTGACAATCGATAAAGAAACGAAGAAGGAGTTGTCACATTCTAAAGTGGTTTTGATTCAAAATGGGCAAGCAGTTTGGGAAAAAGAAACGAATAAGAACGGGAGAGTTAAAGAAAAATCGACATTAGGTTTGAGCTATTTTTACGCTTCCCATGAAGGCTATTCTTCTGCTGAAATGGGTGCGTATATTAATTTTAAACGAAATTTTGTCGTTTTAGAATTAGAGAAGGATGAGGTCATTTTTGTTGATCCTCCTTTGTTAGATTCAACGGTTATCGTGGTGCATGAAGAAGAAATTATAGAAGAAATCATTATAGAGATTGAAGAAGAAATAGAAGAAACGAATGTTGTGATTTTAGAAGAAACGGATACTATAACTCGTGTTGTTCATGATCAACCTTCTTTTGAAGATTTATCAACGGATAATTTTGATGAAAAATATTTTAAACCGATCAATGTTGTTTTTGTATTAGATGTTTCTTCCTCAATGAGACAAATAGACAAAATAGAGTTGATGAAATATGCATTGATCCAATTGGCAGAAATACTTCGTCCTCAAGACCAATTTGGAATTGTTACCTATTCAACAAATACACGTGTTTTATTAGAACCAACTTCGGGGGCTTCTTTCGAAGAAATTAAAAATGAAGTGAGTAAACTCAAAGCTTTTGGGTATACATCTGGGGGAGAAGGAATTAAATTAGGCTATAAAATAGCTTATAAATCAAGAATTGAAAATGGAACGAATCTGGTTATTGTTATAACAGATGGTGCCTTTAATCGAAATTCGGATGATTATAAAAAGTACATCAAGAAATACAAAAAGAAAGGTATTCTGTTGTCAGTAGTTGGAATAAAAAATAAAGCAGTTGATGCTGATAAAATGGAAGCTGTAGCTCAATTAGGTGGAGGAGATTTTATTTCCATTATGCAGTTGATTGATGCACAAAACAACCTCAAACAAGCAATTAGAAAGAATACATTTAAGCTTTAATCTCTATGTTGAACATTAGAAATTAAAGTAAATTATTTAGAAATAAAAGATGGATTTAGAAAACGATTTTATTTATGAAACAATAGATCTGGAAAATGATTACGACGGAAAAGTGGTATCAACATTCATTTCTTCAAAAAGGAATACAGGAAACCGTAAAAGTGTTTTGTACGTTCATGGTTATGTTGACTATTTTTTTCATCCTCATATGGCAGAAGAGTTTCATGCAAATGATTTTGATTTTTTTGCCATTGATTTACGAAAATATGGAAGATCAATTTTACCTCATCAACACGAGAATTACTGTAGAGATGTAGAAGAGTATTTTGAGGAAATTTCTATTGCTCTTCAAATGATTGATCAGAAAAGTTCGAAAATTTACTTGATGGGACATTCAACGGGAGGTTTAATTGTTTCAAATTATATGAATGATGGAATGAATAAGGAGATGGTTGATGGATTGATATTGAATTCTCCCTTTTTAGAATTCAATCAATCAGCAATTGAAAAAACACTTTCTTATCTACTCTCAACTGTAATGGGATCGTTATCTGCTTTTTCGAGAATTAACGGAGCGCTCTCTCCAGTGTATGCACAAAGTTTACACAAAGATTTTTTTGGAGAATGGGATTTTAATTTGAATTGGAAACCAATAAAAGGTTTTCCAGCATATTTTAAGTGGATTCTTGCGATTAGAATGGGACAAAGGAAATTGAAAGATTCAAACATTCAAGTTCCTGTTTTGTTAATTCATTCTTCTGGGTCGAAAAAGTTGAAAAAATACACAGAAGAGGCTACGAAAAATGATATTGTTTTAAATATCCAAGACATGAAGTTAATCGGTCCAAAGTTAGGAGTTAACGTTCAGTTAATTGAAATTAAAGATGGGGTTCATGATATCTTTCTCTCTAAAAAAGGAGTTAGAACGAAAGCGTTTAAGGAAATGTTTTCATGGCTGAAAGACAAATGAAAAGCCAGTACAGATAGAATTAATGATCTGCACTGGCTTTATCTTGAGCTATTTTATTTCTTCATTCCTCCTGGTTGACAACATTTTGGTAGCTTCTGGACAGCGGTTGGAATTGCTTTTACTTCATCAGCATCATAACCTATATTAGCTATCATCTTTTTTATCTCTAGTTCCGAAATTTTAGAAGTACTGTATTTTACAGTCACCTTTTTGTCATCTAAATTAAGTTCTGCAAATTTAATTCCTTTGGTGTAGTTTAATTTTTCTTCAATTCTTTCTTTGCAGTCGCCACATTCTGCTGAAGTTTGAATAACGATTGTTTTTACTTTTGGTTGAGACTGAGAAAAAGTAATTCCAGTCATAAATAATGCTACGATTAATAATAAATTTTTCATAATTGTTTTTCTGTTTTTCTGTTTTAATTGTTAATTGTTAATTGTTAATTGTTATTTGTCTTCTTTTCTTTTTATAGAGTATCTAAATCCTGCATAAACATTTATACCGTATATTGGTGCCCAAATTCGGGTTGCATTAAATGTGTTTGAAAATGGATTGTCTACATCAATGATAGGATTCTTTTGTCTGTAATTAGTTAAATTTTCTCCTCCTAAATAGAAATCCCATTTATGGTAAATATAGGTGATTTGTGCATTGAGAATTGGGTATACATCACTAACGTTCTTAGTTGTGAATGTTCCATCTGGCAATTGTACCTGAGGTAATCTTGATTTTCCGAAAATAGAAGTTGTAAAATCGTATTCCCATCTTTTACTTCTTGTCTTGTAGCTAATGTTGAATAAGCCTCTGTGCTTTGGAATCATGACTTGTTGCTGTAAACCCCCTGCATAAGTTGCTCTAACGTCAAGGTATTTGTATGCAAATCTAACATCAATTCTTTTTGCTGGAGAGAAAGATAATTCAGTTTGAAAACTGTGTGAAAAAGATTGTCCTTCTAAGTTTTTAAAAGTAACTGCACCGAAGTTTACATCTCTATCTACCAAAATTTGATTTTCAAAATTTGTGAAATAATAATCGAATGATATTGATCCTTTTTGTTTGAAAAGTTTAAATTCTTTAACAATACTTCCTCCGATATTCCATGAAATTTCAGGTTGAATTGTGTCTGGAGCTACCCAGTTCTGAGAAGTGGCTAAAAGTGATATGTTATCAATCATGTAATTGGGAACTCTCCATCCTTTTCCAACAGTAAAACGTAAATCTATTCTTTCAGTTAGGATATATTTTAAATGCAATCGGGGACTAAATTGAAAACCAAAAATATTATGATAGTCTTCCCGAATTCCTAAAACAGATGAAAATCTCACACCAGTGTATGAGTACTCTCCAAAAATTCCGGGTACAATTTCTTCCCTGTCCGATTTTAAAGTATCAAGATGCTGGGTAATGTTTGAATAAACCCCACTTGCTCCAATTTTAAATTTATGATCAGATGTTCCAATTATTCCATCGTAAATTGCATTAATATAGCCTCTTTTTTCGGTGCCATTGAATTGTCTTTTACCGAAAAGTCCATCAACCGTTTGGTATTTTACATTATAAACTATTCCAATAGAGTGGAGTGGTTTCTTAAGAAAGAACCCCGTTTTAGCAAATAAATCGATGTGTTTTGAGGTAATTTTTACGTTATAAAAAGAATCGGGTTGAGCTGTTCGGATTCTCGAAGTTTGTCCTCCTGTTTTATCGTCTAAATAAGCGTTGAATCCAAATTGAGCTTCCATTTTTTTTCCTTGGTAATGATATCTGTTCATCAAAGCAAAATTTGTTCCAATTGGCATGTCTCTAAATCCATCATTGTTATAGTCCATTTCAAGCAAGTGTGTTGAAGCATGTCCTAAAATTCCTGTAGACCATTTCTTTGCACTGTCAAGATAAAACCCTGTATGAAAGTTTAATTCTCCTCTACCCATGGCACTTATGTATCCGTTTACGTAAAGAGCATCCATATTTTGAGGTTTTTGAACTTCCAGGTTGATTAATCCTGCCATAGATTCATATCCATTAACAACTGTACCTGTGCCTTTTGTTATCTGTATGGATTCTATCCAAGTTCCAGGAAGAGAATTTAATCCGAAAGCACTTTCTAACCCTCTTAAAAAAGGAATATTTTCAAATTGTATTTGAGTGTAAACACCATCGAGGCCCATCATCTGGATTTTTTTTGCTCCTGAAACAGCATCTGTAATATTAACATCTACGGATGTATTTGTTTCAAAAGATTCCGATAAATTACAGCATGCTGCTTTTCTTAATTCACCTGCAGATATTGTTTCTACATGCAGTGTCTTCAGACGAAAAATGGTATGAGTGCTTTTTTTTACTGACGCTACAACTTCTGGCAATAGTAAGTCAGAATAAAGCGTGATTTCAAAAGCAATGAATCTGTCCTTTTTTGTTACAACAATTGTGTCAGGATAAAATCCCATTGCTGAGATAACCATTGTGTCGGGAAGTTTCTTCGGTAAAATTAATTTGAATTTACCATCTTCATCCGTTATCGCGCCAGTTTTTGCTTCTAATATCCTGATTTTCGCTCCATATATGGGTTCTTTTCCTTCTCTATTCTTTGCATATACAATTCCATTGACTTGTCCGTAAAGAATGCTTGAAAATAGAACACACAGAAGACTTATGTATATATTCTTCATTTTTCTATTATTTAATTTTTACTTGTTTTAATTCAAACGAGTAAAATCAAATAATAAATACTTGGTTTAAGATGCCGATCTCACGTCCAGAAATTGGAGGTGGATTCGGATATGTTGAGATACTGACATTGTATTCATTTTCGGATACAATTGTATTTTTAATGGAGTAAAAAGGTAAATCAATTTGAATAACTCTAAAGTCTAGTGTTTGATATGTTTCAGAGTAATCGAGCTTGATTTGAATGTGTTCTACTTCGTCGTTACAACAATCGTCATTTTTTTGATCTTCTTGTGTTGAACAGCAAGATTGTTTTTCAGAAATACTCTCATCACAATGATCGATGTCATTGATGATGTATGCAAATGAAAGTGTACCTTCTTCTCTGCAGAAGTGTTGAAACACATCAAATCCAAAGCTATTTCCTAAAAAAAGAATAATAGAAAAAGAAATCAATAATATACTTTGAAATATTCTCACATTAACAAATGTACTAAAAAATGATAGTATAAAAAAAGAGTCTGGGTTAGTATTTACCCAGACTCTTACTTTCTTAAGTTATTTTAAACTAATAATAACTCGCTTCATTTTAGAAACATCTTTATAACGAAGTGTTACAAAGTATACGCCAGCTTCATAAATTCGAGCATTAATTTCAACTTTATCCTCACCTGATACGTCTACCTTTTCTACAACTTTTCCAATTGCATCTGTAATAATGATTGTTCCTTCATCATCGTTTGGTAGGTTTACTTCAATGAAGAAGTATTCCGTAGCAGGGTTAGGCATAATGTTCATTGAAATCGATAACATTTCGTTTTCAGAAATAGCAGCAGTATTCAATACTTCAAATGTCATTGTTGTATCACATCCTTCAGTAGAAGTTGCTGTTAACGTATAAGTTCCTGGGTTAATACCTGATAAATCTTCAGTTGTTTCACCAGTTGACCAAGAATACGTGTAAGAATTTGCTGTGTTAAGTGATACGTCTATTGCGCCATCGTTACAGTTTGAACACGTTGCATCCGTTACACTACCACTACCATTAAAAATCGTTACATCATTTCCAACGACAATATTTTCTGTCATAGAACAATTGTCATTTTGATCTGTAATCGTTACAGAATAACTACCCGCAGTCAAAGAAGAAATATCTTCCGTGTTTTGAGAGGTATTCCAAACGTAGGTGTAAGTTCCTGAACCATTTGTTACCGTTAAATCAATTGCACCGTCATTGCTTCCACAATTTTCATTGTTTACAACTGTTGTTGCAGACATTCCGTTTGAAGAAGTTCCAATTGTGAAGGTCAAAGATTCAACACATCCATTAGGTGCAGGATCAGTAATTGTTACAGAATAAGTCCCGGCGTTCAATGCGGAAACGTCTTCCGTTATTGCTCCATTATCCCAAGCGTAAGTTAAACCACTTCCTGTAACAACTGTTAAATCAACCGTTCCATTTCCTTGTTGACAATAATCATCGGATGTTGTTCCTGTAACTTCAAAAGTCACGTCATTTGTAATCGTAACCGCATAGTCTAGACTACAAGGAAAACCACCACCTGACGTTACTGTTACAACGTATGTTCCAGCACTTAGTCCAGATATGTCTTCCGTAGTTTGTCCATTGTCCCAAGCATACGTATATGTACCTCCGCCAGGACCACCACCACCGACTACAGTGATGTCGATTGAACCATTTCCAGTATTACATGTTTCGTTAATACTGATGTCTGATACGTTAAAGAAAGCGCCTCCATTTACAGTTACAGTTGAATCTACGGAACATCCAAAATTGTCCGTGATTGTTAATAAATATGTCCCCGAATTTAAGTTAGCGATTGTTGCACCACCATTATTAACTCCATCGATGAAGTAATCATCAGCTGTTCCTCCAGAGAAAATTGTAATTTGTCCATCACCTTGTCCACAGAATTCATCCTGAATTTGTATTTGAGTGAAAGCCAAACTTGAGTTCTGTGAATTCACAGTGAAAGTCTCCGTTACTTGACAATTGGCATTATCTGTTATGGTGATAGAATATGCACCTATTGCTAGTCCAGTTATATCCTCTGTTGTTGCTCCGTTGTCCCAAGAATAAGTGTAAGGTGTAAGTCCTCCTGAAATTGTTACATCAATTGCCCCATTTGTAGCTGTACAAAAAGCATCGGTTATTACTTCGTTGGCAGAAAGGTTGGTTGTATTAATGTTGTTCACAGTATAAGATTCACTGATTGAACATCCTGCACCATCCGTTACTGTCACTGAATATGTTCCTGCAGAAAGAGCAATAGCATCTTGCACAGTTTGCCCGTCTGACCAAACGTATGCGTATGGTCCAGAACCGGTAACTTCAATGTCAACAAAACCTTGAGCGTTCAAGCAATTTTCATCGCCAACATTAGAAAATGAAATCGCTAATGATCCAGCATTATTATTTACCGTTG
>Ga0256845_1002610_pt1 | contig 12887 bp, 8 predicted proteins | sample RiftiametaG_FD_189101 | JGI IMG/M metagenome (GOLD analysis project Ga0256845, IMG submission 189101) | Tube worm associated microbial communities from hydrothermal vent at the East Pacific Rise, Pacific Ocean - Riftia | ecosystem: Host-associated > Annelida > Integument > Unclassified ... | reverse complement strand
ATAACGGTGTGCAACAATGCCTATCCACAATGCGGGTTAAGTGTAGTTTTGAACGACAGAAAAATTTTGCTACATTTGAAGTAGATTGAAATTGCGGAGTGATAAAAGTCCGCACTGTTGATAGGCGAGCCGTTGTAGCAAATAATGAGCCGTGTAAATTCCTGAAATAGGTTGACTAAAAAATAAGTAGGTAAATTTAGTGTAAATTGTTTTATGTTTAAGCAACCTTTGAACATAAAAAGCATCTATTTGGTAAGATGAATATTTACTTAAAAAAAATATTATAATGAAACAAAAAAAAATACTTTTAGGACTATTAATGATTTTATTTACTGTTAATACAAATGCACAGATTATTTATACCGACATTACTGATGGAGTTCCGGCAGGAATAGATTTTAATCAAGACGGGACTAATGAATTTACTATAAGCAACGGAGCATCGTACATAGGAGATTATATAGAATATTCAGGCACCAATAACATTCATGCAATAGGCACAATTGCAGGAGGGGCAGATTGGGATGTACCCTCTTGTGTTGAACTTAATTTTCCAATTGGTGAGTCAGGCAATTGGGCGGGAGCAGGAGATTGTGCCGTCAATGGCTGGGGATCTGGCGGAAATCCGACAATTACTTCTAATCAGGATACCTATATAGCATGTAGAATTAGTTTCGGAGGAACAGATTTATTTTATGGCTGGATAAGAATTAGCGTAGATGCTTCTAAAACCGTTACTTATAAAGATTATGCTTATCAAAGTATGCCAAATACAACGATTGATGCGGGAGATACTGGTAGTACAACAGGAATTAATGATTATGGGAAAAACAAAAGTTACGCCATATACCCTAATCCTGCAAAGAATACTATTAATATTGATAATAAATCTAAAACAAGTATTAATGAAATTAGAATAATTGATTTCTCAGGGAAAGAAGTGAAAAAAGTTTTTATTTCAGAAATGATAAATATTAAGAAAATTGATATTTCTGAGCTTAATACGGGGATGTATTTTATTAGTTTATTTTATAATGGTAAAAAAATAGGTGACAAAAAACTAATTGTAAAATGACTACTTGCTACAACATTGTATATAGTTAATGGCGGTGAAATTCTGAATATCAACATTAGCGAACTAAAGTTCCAATCTGGTATTGCAGCATAACATCAGAGATTGTAACTTTGTAAAATGAGTGATATTTTTAAAGATAATCCAAAAACCGCAAAAATTCGTTATGAGTTAGGTAAATTGAAAGCAAGAGGCTTGGTAAAAAAGATGCAAAATGCTAATTATTATGTAGTTACAAGGCAAGGTTGGATTTGGATGTGGTCGTGCTTATTTCAAAAAGATTATTTTGTAAATCCCTTATTATCAATAGGTTTTAAGCAAGAGATGCAAAAAATCACAAACCAAAAGAAAAAAAGCACTACCCGAATAAGGCATCTAAACAGGCTTCTAAACCAGATATATCAAGACATTCGGATAGTTACGTAACGAAAAAAAACGCGAATTTTTTTCACGTTTTTAAACTATAAAAACTTAGATTATTTTATTTTTGCAAAAGAGTTTAAGACCAAAAAAATCGGTGCGTTGCGAAATTGCACAATTGCTGTAATAAACTGATATTTAGAAAAATAGAGATAAAGAATAAAAAAATAACAGCCTGCAACAATGCCTATCCACAATGCGGATTAAGTGAAGTTTTGAATGGCAGAAAAATTTTGCTACATTTGAAGTAGATTGAAACAGTGGAGCTATTAAGTTCCGCACTGTTGATAGGCGAGACGTTTCATGCAAAGAAAGAGCCCAGCAATAGATAAATTTAAGTAAATAATTGAATTGAAAACCCAACCCACAATAGCACATTTGTTTTTTGCCGACACACAAGAAACCAACACTAAAAAAACAAAAGAGCTATTTTTTCCACCCTTGCGACAATGTTAATAAGTAGTTGAAAAATAACAGTCAGAATTATTGGTTTGAAAAACAAACTTTGACTATTTTTGTCAAAATAATAAATTCAAAATGCAGGAAATAGGAGAATTAATACGGACACTAAGAGAAAAAGAAGGTTACCCTTTAAGAAAGGTTGCCGCTTTTTTAGACATTGACCAAGCTGTTTTAAGCAAAATTGAACGAGGACAAAGAAAGTTAAGCAAAGAACAAGTAATAAAATTGGCAAACTTTTTTAATTACAGTGAAAAAGAATTATTAGTAACTTTTTTTAGCGACCAAATAATTTATGAAATTGGAAACGAAGATTATGCAAAAGAAGCATTGAAAGTTGCAGAGAAGAAAATTGAATATTTAAAAACAAAAAAGAAATAGTGTTAAAGAAAGTAATCCATATTAAAAATGTTGGAAAGTTTACAGATTTTTCTGTAAATCCCAATCATGATTGGAATGGTGAATTTAAACCAATTACATTAATCTATGGTGAAAATGGAATAGGAAAAACTACTTTTACAACTATTCTAAAATCATTAAAAGAGAACGACAGTTTGTTGTATCAATTACGCACATTTGGTAATGAAAATAGTCCGGAAGTATTAATAAAATTTGACAATGAAGAAAAGCCAATAAAATATTCAAATGCAGAATGGGATAAAAACATTTCAAATATTGAAATATTCGACACTCATTTTGTTAACGATAACGTATTTACAGGATTTGAGATACAGGCACAACATAAAAAAAACCTTTTTGAAATTATTATTGGACAAGAAGGTATTAGATTGAAAAAAGAAATATCAAATATTAAAAAAGAAATAAAAGACAAGAGCGGCATACTTAAAGATATTGAAAATAAAATCTTAAAATCATTTACAGATTTAAGTATTAACACCATAATTAATTTACCATTTGATGCTGAAATTAATAAAAACATAATAGCAAAACAAAAAGAAATAGAAGCAGCAAAAGCTGCTGAAAAAATTCAAAAAACACCTGAGTTAAAAACATTAAATACTGTTGATTATGGAATAAGATTTGAAAAGGTAAATGATTTCTTACAAACATCAATTACAACTATTTCTGAAAAATATTTGGAAATGGTTGAAAACCATAAAAATTCATTATCTCTTAAAAATAAATCAGAACAATGGATTAAAGATGGTTATGAAAATATAGCAAATAACAAATGTCCGTTTTGCCTAAGAGAATTGGATGATACAATTGAAATTATAAATGCTTATAATCAATATTTTAATGAACAATATCTTTCATTGCAAGAAAAAACTAAGCTTTTAAAAGATAAAGTTAATTCTATAAATCCTGAACATATAATCTCAGAAATTGAAAAACAATTAAGTTATAATAGTGGCTATATTGAGTTTTGGAAAAATTATGTTACAAAAGAATTAACATTAGTTAATGTCAGCGAATACAAGGAATTAATAATAACTAAAACGAATAATTTAAAACAACTCGTTGAAAAGAAAACAGACAATCCAATTAATGCAGTTAGTGTAAATGCAGTTGATGAATTAAAAAACACCTTAACTACTTTTAATGAAATTATTAAAGATAACAATAAGCAAATTGATGATTTTAATTTACTTATTAATAAATTAAAGAAACAAGATGTAAAAGATGTAAAAACACTTGAAAATGAGCTAACAAGGTTAAAGGCTATAAAAATACGTCATTCAAACAATGATATAATGGAATTTTGTAAAAAATATTCCGAAGAGTTTACTTTGAAAGAAAAATTACAAATTAAGAATACAGAACTGCAAACAGAATTAAAAGAATATTCAAAACAAACATTTAATAAATACAAAAATATAATTAATGATTATCTTAAAAAATTTGCATCATATATTGAAATAAGAGAAATGAAAAGTACATATAAAGGTGGTGGAAATGAGCCTTATGCTGAATATGGACTTTATGTTTCTGGTAATAAAATTAAATTTAAAGAAGATTTTAATAATCCATCTGTAAAATATTCACTTAGTGAAGGAGATAAAAGTGCATTAGCATTATCATTTTTTCTTGCAAAACTTCATACAGACAAAGACATTGAAAATAAAATAATTGTTTTTGACGACCCTATTTCAAGTTTTGATATTCATAGAAAAGGAACAACGATTAATCAACTTTTAAATATAGAGCAAAAAACCAATCAACTTATTGTGCTAACACATAATTTATTATTTGCAAAAGAGTTTTGGGAAAAAGTTAAAAGTCGTTGTCAAACTTTAAAATTTTCTTATTTACGAAAATCTACTCAAATACTTGATTATGACCTTGAACAAGAAACGCTTAATGGTTTATTTAAAGATTATTCTGTTTTAAACAACTATTTAGAAAATGGGGTTGAAACTGATACAGAAAAAAGAGAAGTTGCTCGTTGCATAAGACCTATTTTAGAGGGGTATATCCGTATTAAATTTTATGGGGAATTTGCAAATAATCAATGGCTTGGTAGTTTTATTGAAAAAATAGAACAATCAAATCCAGAACAAAAATTATACAAATTAAAAGAACATTGTGATGAACTATCAGAGATTAAAGACTTTGGTAAAAGATTTCATCATACAACACCTAATTTTGATAGTGAACCTATTTTTGATGGAGAGCTTAAAAATTATGTAGAAAGAACATTTGAATTAATTAGTAAAATATAAGATATATGCCAACATTAAATTTCAAAGGAAAATCATTTGTGCATAATCACCATTTGGCGGTTAAATACCACCAATTAGTGCCAAAAAAAGATAAAAGCTTAACTGATAAAGTTTCGTTACACGATAATTTAATTGTGCAAGGCGATAACTTAAAAGCACTAAAAGCTCTTTTACCAACTTATGCAGGAAAAGTAAAGTGTATTTATATTGACCCACCTTATAATACAGGTAATGAAGGATGGGCATACAATGACAAAGTAAATAGTCCAATGATACGTGAATGGTTAGGCAATGTTGTTGATAAAGATGATTTAACAAGGCATGATAAATGGCTTTGTATGATGACACCAAGATTAAAGTTACTTCGTGAGTTATTGGCAGAAGACGGAGTGATTTTTATTTCTATTGATGATAATGAAGCTACTCATTTAAAGTTATTGCTTGATGAAATTTTTGAGCAGAGAAATTTCATATCCACAATAATTGTACAGTTAAATCCAAGGGGAAGAACATTGGATAGATTTTTAGCAAAAACTCACGAGTACATTCATGTTTATGGGAAAAATGCAGAAAATGATAAAACGCTGAATTTGATTGAAAAAGAAGGTAAATTGCTTGCAACTTATAATAAAGAAGATGAAAATGGCAAATACAGATTATTAGAATTAAGAAATAGAAACCCTGTTTTTAATCGAGAAAACAGACCTAACCTTTATTATCCAATTTATGTTAATCCTAAAACATTTGAAGTTTCATTAGAAAAAACAGAGGAGTTTTCACAAGAAGTTTTTCCTATTAATTCTCAAAATGTTGATGGGTGTTGGACTTGGGGTAAGGATAAATTGAGAAAAAACACTAAAATAGTAGTTGGTAAAAAAGCATCAACAGGAGCATGGAGGATACATAGAAAAGATTATTTACATGATACCAATGGAAATGCGTCATTAACAAAAGCAAAAGCCCTATGGATAGAAAGCAATATTAATAATGAAAATGGCAAAGAAGCTGTTAATGATTTATTTGAAGGAAATGGTCCGTTTGATTTTCCTAAATCAATTGATTTAATTAAAAAATGTTTAATAATTGGTACTAATAAAGACGACATAATACTTGACAGCTTCGCAGGTTCAGGAACAACAGCTCATGCAGTTTTAGATTTAAACAAAGAAGATGGCGGAAACCGAAAGTTTATTTTGGTTGAAATGGAAGATTATGCCGATAAAATTACAGCCGAAAGAGTAAGGCGAGTAATAAAAGGCGTGCCAACATCAAAAAACTTTAAAGAAGGAACAGGAGGAACATTTAGTTATTTCGAATTAGGCGAGCCAATAGAGATGGAAAGTATTTTGCGAGGAGAAAACTTGCCAAGTTATGAGGAGTTTGCAAAATATCTTTTCTATACAGCCACAGGTGAAGAATTTGACCCAAGCAAAATAAATGAGGAAACAAATTATATTGGCACAAGCAAAGATTATGAAATTTACTTGTTTTACAAACCTGATATTGATTATTTAAAATCAACAGCTTTAACACTTGACAGGGCAAAATCACTCGGTAAACACAAAGGTAAAAAGCGTTTGGTTTTTGCACCTGCAAAATTTGTTGATAACCATACTCTAACTGATTTAAGAATTGAGTTTAGTCAGTTACCTTTTGAAATTTATAAATTAAAGTCATAAACTTTTAATTAACAATGAAAAATAAAGTAATAGATATGTTCTCGGGAAAGACTATTATTCAGAACGAAGGAAAAAAATATTCTGAAATACTCAGTGATTTTATCAAACCGTTTGAAAATGATTTTCCCGATGAAATGGAGATTGATGATGTAATTGGATTTGCTTGTAATGCTTGGAATTTAGGCTGTATGAGCCAAATAATGCCAAAAAAGGAATTTACAAATCTATTGACATCATCAGAGCCTTTTCCAGAACCTGAAAATACTATTTTAAAAAAGATGATAGATTTTAAAATAAAAAAATTTGCACCTTTTGATAGATTTATTGATGATTTTGAATTAAAAGAAAAAAACGGAGAATTAGTGCTTACCATACTAACACAAGAAAAAGAAGCGTTTTTAACTAAGCTTATGGAAGAACATACCGATTTCTTACCAGAAAAAGCTGATTTTGAAGAAGCTTATATAAATCGTTATGCTATTGTAATAAAGCCTCTTCAACCATTCTTTGATTGGATAAATTCGCTTTATCCGGAAGACGATAAAATTAACGAAGTAGATGAAGCAAATATTTATCTTGTAGATAACAATATTGATGATATAGAAAAATGGTTAAGAAAAAAATTCGATAAATTTTTTACTATGGAATTAGATGATTGGCATACAGATAAAAAAGATTGGCCTCAAAAACGTTCTTATAAAATGTTTAAACAATGGTTTAACATTGATATTTCTACAATGATTTACGATATGGAAAATAAACCTGTTTATAAAGAATATTAACAAATGGAACTCAAAGATTATCAAATAAAAGTAGTTGACAAACTAAAAGAATATTTACTTGCTCTTGACGAAGCACGTAAAGAATATTTAGAGCTTTTAGAGTATAAACCTAATCTTGCCAAGTTTGCGAATTTTCCCAAAGAGGCGTGGGAAAAATCTGTAGGTAGTATTTATCATTCTAACGAAAATGGCATTAAAGAGCCATTACCCGAATTATATTTAAAAGTTCCTACGGGTGGTGGAAAAACTTTATTAGCTTGTCATTCCATAGATTTAATAAACAAAACTTATCTTAAAAAACAAACAGGTTTAATTTTATGGATTGTTCCAACAACACAAATTTACAGGCAAACAATTTTAAATCTTAAAAACAGAGAACATCCGTATCGTCAGGTATTAGATATTTCAAGCGGTGGAAGAACTTTAATAAAGGAAAAAACAGATAATTTTAACAGATTAGATGTTGAAGAAAACTTGATTATTCTTATGTTGATGTTGCCATCAGCAAATCGTCAGAACAAAGAAACATTAAAAATATTTCAAGATGCAGGTGGCTTTACCGACTTTTTCCCTGATGAAGACAATTATGAATTAAATTCAAAACTTATTGAGCAAATCCCTAACCTTGATTGTTTTACTTCGCTTGGTATGGAAGACGAACAATTTGCAGGAATTGCCAACTTAAACCAGCCAAAAACATCATTGGGCAATACCTTGCGTCTGTTAAAGCCAATTATAATTATTGACGAAGGACACAAAGCATATAGCAAAGGAGCAAGAGATACAATTCGGAATTTTAATCCCTCAATAATTCTTGAACTTTCGGCAACACCACCAAAAGAAACAAATAAATTAGTTGAAATTACAGGTAAAGAATTGAACGAAGAAGAAATGATAAAACTGGATATTCATTTAACAAACAAAACCAGTTTTGATTGGCGAGACACTATTCTTTGTTCGATAGAAAAGCGGAAAAATCTTGAAAAAATAGCAGAGAATTATGAGCAAAATACAGGCGTAAATATTCGCCCTATAAATTTAATTCAAGTTGAACGAACAGGAAAAGAGCAAAGAGAAAGTAAGTTTATTCATTCGGAAGATGTAAAAGAGTTTTTAATTAAGAAATGTAATATTCCCGAAGAACATATTGCAATAAAGAGTAGTGATAAAGACGATATTGAGGGTATCGACTTATTAGATAAAGATTGTCCAATAAGATACATTATAACAAAACACGCATTGCAAGAGGGTTGGGATTGTCCGTTTGCTTATATTCTGACAATTTTAACAAATCCGAGTTCTCAAACAGGAATTACACAATTAATCGGTAGAATTTTGCGTCAACCTTTTGCACAAAAAACAAAAATTAAAGAATTAGACGAATGTTATGTTTATACATTCCGTCAAAATGCAGCCAATTTGGTAAAAGGCATTAAATCAAATCTTGAAAGCGAAGGACTTGGAGATATTGCAGGCAGGATTTCGGTAGATAACGATGATAGTGCAGATACAGATATTTTGAAAGAAAAAATAATGCAGTATCGTGAAAAATTTAAAAAGTTTGAAGGAAAAATTTATCTTCCAAAGTTTGTAATCCAAGAAAAAGAGAGTTGGCGAGATATAAATTTTGAAGCCGATATTTTAAGCAAGATAGATTATGAAAAATTTGAAATAGAAAAATTGCTTGAAATATCATTATCAAATATCAGAAAACAAGAGCAAGAATTAATATTAGGTTTATCCGACAACGAAACTGTAAAAGAAAAAGGCAGATTTGAAAAAACAGGAAAATTAAGAATAAATGAAAGTTTCCTTACAAAACAAATACTTGATATTGTTCCTAATCCTTGGATTGGAATGATGCTTGGTAAAAAAGTAATTGAACTATTTATTGAGAAATACGATAAAGAAACCGTATCATCAAACTTTGTTTTTATTATTGAAGAATTAAAAAAGCATCTTGAAAAAGAAAGGGATTTAGCGGCTGAAAAGGTTTTTAAAGAGTTAATTAGTAGTAAAAAATTACATTTCTTTTTAATAACAGACAAAGGCGGTTTTAAAATTCCACCTCGAATAAAAATTAGAAGTAACAAGCAACTTATTAGAGATGATAATACACCAATTCAAAGGAGTTTATTCGATGTTGTTCCGGAAGAAAACATAAATGAACTTGAAAAATCAGTTGCTATCTATCTTGACAAACAAGAAAAACTACTTTGGTGGTATAGGAATATGTCAAAACAAGATTATCATATTCAAGGTTGGAAAAAGAATAAAATTTATCCAGATTTTATCGCTTCGGAAATTAATACAGAAGATGAAACAGATTACGGTAATGTTTATGTATTGGAAACAAAAGGATTACATTTAAAAAATGATGATACAAAATATAAACAAGATGTATTTGAACTTTGTAATGAATTAGGAATTAAAAAACCTTGGAAAGAATTAGGCTTTGATTTTCCTGATAAAGAAGTTCAGTTTCAAGTAATTTATGAAGATGAATGGAAAAATAAGATTAATAAAATATTTGTGTAAGCCAGCCCAAAAGCCATACACATTTGCAATTCGCACGAGCCTACGCTTGACCAAAAATTGCAAAAGAGTATGTCTTGCCATCGCTGACTGAGAGACAGAATAGATAAAGCACGAAAACCTAACAATGTATAAAAATAATAGCCGAGACAGTAGTAAATTCAAGGGTTTTAGCACGCATCAACTTTTCTGTAACTTGACAAGAAAGTGCTACGCAATCGGCTACTATTCTTATACTCACCGTTGTAGAGCATTAAGAAAAAGATTGCCAATTAAAGAAAAATTGTATTAATTTTACATTTTAAATAATAAAAGGAAAATAAATGAAAGCAAAAGAAGGATATATTTTTGATTATATTTCAGGAAAAGAAGTAAAAGCAACACCAGAAGAAGTTGATGCTGTTCAAGTATTTTCAAAACAACTTGTTGAAGATTATGGTTATCCAAAAGCATTAATTCAAACACATCCACAATATAGAGTAAAAGCAAGACCATCAGACACAAGTGGAAAATATCCTGTTGATATTGCTGTATTTGAAAATGAGAAGCATAATGATGAGAATATTTATATAATCGTAGAATGTAAAAAAAACAACAGAAAAGACGGACAAACACAGTTAGAAGATTATTTAAGATTGTCAAAAGCAAAATTGGGAGTTTGGTTTAATGGCGAAGAAAGACTTTTTATTAGAAAAATTGAAAAGCAAGGAACTGTTACATTTAAACCAATCCCAAATATTCCACGATATACTGAAAGATTAGAAGATTTAGGAAAATTCAAAAGAAAAGATTTAATTAATGCTACCAATCTAAAAGTTATTTTCAAGACAATAAGAAAATATCTTGCAGGTAACTTTACAGGTGCAACAAGAGATGAAGAATTGGCACGAGAACTGATTAACTTAATATTTTGTAAGATTTATGATGAAAAATTTACAAAATTAGAAGAAAAAGTATCATTTAGAGTAGGTATTGACGAACAACCAAGCATTGTTAAGGCACGAATAAATAATATTTTTGAAAATGTTAAACAAAAATATCCTGAAATAATTGAAGTTAGCGACACAATTAATTTAGATGAAGAAGCCATTGTATATGTTGTTGGTGAATTACAGAATTACTGTTTAATAGAAGCAGACAGAGATGTTATTGCAGACGCTTTTGAAACTTTTATTGGTAGTGCCTTAAAAGGTTCACAAGGTCAATTTTTTACACCAAGAAATATTGTAAAATTACTGGTTGAGATTACTAACCCGCAACCTAATGAGCAAGTTATAGACCCTGCTTGCGGTAGTGGTGGATTTTTAATTGAAAGTTTACGGCATCAATGGAGCATATTAGAGAAACAAGCAAAAGAATATGGTTGGTCTGATTTAGCTCTAAATGAAGAAAAAATGGCGGTTGCTATAAAAAATATAAAAGGTATTGAAAAAGACCGTTTTTTGAGTAAAGTTACGAAAGCATATATGGTTTTAATGGGAGATGGAAAAGGAGGTGTATTTTGTGATGACAGTTTAGAAAAAGAGGACAATTGGAATGAAGATACAAAACGAAGTATCAAATTAGGACAATTTGATGTATTATTAGCAAATCCGCCTTTCGGCAAAGAGATAAAAATAACAGGACAAGATAAGTTAGGACAATATAATTTAGCATATAAATGGAAGAAAGAGGACAATGTTTTTATTAAAACAGAAAAATTAAAAAAAGAAGATGCACCTCAAATATTGTTTGTTGAGCGTTCTCTTCAATTATTAAAAAAAGGCGGTAGAATGGCAATAATATTACCTGAAACATATTTTCACGCACCAAAATCGGCTTATGTTTTACAATACATGACGCAAGGTAATAATATTAGTTGGTTAGTTGATTTGCCACATAATACTTTCAGACCTTATAATAATGCAAAATGTGTAGCTGTAGTTATTGAAAAAGATAAACCGCAACAATCTAAAATAAACCTTGCTGTAGTAGAAGAAATAGGGCACGACCATCAAGGTAAAGAAATCTATCGTTGGAACTACGAAACCAAAAAAATTGACAGAGATAATATTTGGGACGATGTTCCCCTTGTAATAAACGAATTGAAAAATAAAACTTTTGATAAATACACTTTTCAAGTTTCAAAGGAAAAGATGTTTAACACTAATATTTTTGTCCCAAGATATTATTGGCAAAATAAAATAAAAGAGATTGAAAGTATTGCAGAAAAAGAAAATATCCAATTAATCTCAATACAAAAACTAATAGATGAGGGAATTATAAAAACATTTGACGGACACGGTTCACCACCCGCAGAGTATAAAGGACGAGGCGATATTCCATACATTAGAGTAAAAGATATTGTTAATTGGGCTGTTTATAAGGACCCGACATCAAGAATACCCAAAGAAATATATTTAAACAAAAAAGGGACTAATAAAGATTTAGAAAAAGAGGATATTCTATATGTAAGACGAGGTAGTTATAGAATTGGCAGTGTTGCAATGGTTTCCGAATACGATAAAGAGGTTTTATTGACAAGAGAAATACTTGTGTTAAGAGTTATTGAAAAAAATAATAAATATGGTATAACACCTTATTATTTGCTTTACCTATTGTCGAATACATTAACACATTTACAAGCGAAAAATAAGATACTAATTGAAACAACTTTGCCAAATATAGCAAACAGATGGTCTGAATTATTATTACCTGTCTCGAAAGATGAAAATATAAGAAAAGAGATAAATGATAAGGTGAAATCTGTAATAAAAAGTAAGTGGGAAGCAATAGAAAAATTAGAAAAAATAAAAGATGAATTAGGAGATTTGATAACATAAACGCTCTACAACAACGGCTATAAGCAATGCGGGCTAAAGTGATAAAATTGAAAATAATGAATAAAAATATACGACATAACAGTTTGGAAATGAAGTGCTATAAAACCCGCACTGCTCATAGCCAAGTCCGATATTCACTACGCTGTATTCCTTTGCCATATTTAGCTTTAGAGCACTGATCTTTTACGGTACACTTTAAACATGCTTTTGTTGTATATCTTTTAAAACGATAAGTTTTTAAACTATAAAAACTTATGAGATGCGTAGAGCATGAACCGGTTGCATATGCTTCGATTAAATTACATGCGACTTAACCCAACTTGACTTAAATTCCCCGAATTCTCAAAGACACAAAAAAAAGATAAATTTTATAATACTGATTAACAGAGTGTTAATAATTTACCTGATTTTTATAAGATTTTCTATATGTCTGA
>Ga0256845_1002609_pt1 | contig 12889 bp, 11 predicted proteins | sample RiftiametaG_FD_189101 | JGI IMG/M metagenome (GOLD analysis project Ga0256845, IMG submission 189101) | Tube worm associated microbial communities from hydrothermal vent at the East Pacific Rise, Pacific Ocean - Riftia | ecosystem: Host-associated > Annelida > Integument > Unclassified ... | reverse complement strand
TTACTAATAATTCAGGTAATACTAATTTTAAAAGGTCTAGTGATAAATCCAAAGCTGTCTTTTTTACAAAAATCAAACTATATATTTAATTCTCACACAAGTTTTGCGCTTGATCCGCTTTTAGAGCGCAGTTTAGAGGGGTCAGAGACATTCCTTTTTTCTTGTATAGGCTAACCAAAATTTATGCTTAATTTTCACTAGTCCCCAAGTTTTATACTTGATCCAAAAACCTTTCTCTAAAATGTTATAAAACAAAAACGCCCTTCAAATGAAGGGCGTTTTTAATTTCTTATAGAAAAGAAGTTCTATAAAGATGCTACTTGCTTCGCTAATTTACTTTTTAAATTAGACGCTTTATTAGCATGTATAATGTTACGTTTTGCTAATTTATCTATCATACCAATAACATTTGGTAACAAAGCTTCAGCCGCTTTCTTATCTTCTTCGCCACGCAATTTCTTAATTGCATTACGAGTAGTTTTATGCTTGTACTTATTACTTACACGCACTGCTTCGTTTCTTCTGATTCTCTTTAATGCTGACTTATGATTTGCCATTCTTTTCTCTATTAGTATTTCTAAATGGGATATATACCCATATTTTGTAGCCCGTAGGGGAATCGAACCCCTGTTACATGGATGAAAACCATGCGTCCTAACCCCTAGACGAACGGGCCATTGATTTGCTCAATTAGCGGATGCAAAAATACAACTATTTTTAACTATTGCAACTTCTATATATTATTTTTTCAAATGTTTTAATACGCCTTGGCAAACAACACTCTTTTTTGAGAAGGTTCTCCGGTAACCATACAACTTCCACTTTCCTCTTTAACATTTAATGGAATACACCTAATAGTAGCTTTAGTCTCCTCTTTTATACGCTCTTCCGTTTCTATTGTGCCGTCCCAATGCGCAGAAATAAAACCACCTTTACTTTCTAACACCGATTTAAACTCGTCATAAGAATCCACTTTGGTAATATGCTCTTCCCGATAATCCAATGCTTTCTTGAATATATTTTTTTGAATATCATCCAATAAAAATTCAATCTTGGACACAACCTCATCTGCATTTATGGTTGCTTTTTCCAAAGTATCCCTACGTGCCACTTCAACAGTTCCATTATCCATATCTCGCTGACCAATGGCTAAACGAACGGGAACACCTTTTAACTCATATTCATTGAACTTAAACCCTGGTTTATAAGTATCCCTATCATCATATTTAACAGATATACCCTTGGAACGCAGTTCTTTTACCAAAGGCTCCACTCTTTTGGACATAGCATCCAATTGCTCCAAACCTTTATAAATAGGAACAATAACCACCTGTATAGGCGCCAATTTTGGGGGCAACACCAAACCGTTATCATCACTATGTGTCATTACCAAGGCACCCATTAAACGTGTAGAAACTCCCCAAGAAGTTGCCCAAACATATTCTTGCTTACCTTCTTTTGTTGCAAATTTAACATCAAAAGCCTTTGCGAAATTTTGTCCTAAAAAGTGGGAAGTTCCAGCCTGTAATGCCTTTCCATCCTGCATTAAAGCTTCAATACAATATGTTTCCACTGCCCCAGCAAAACGCTCACTTTCCGTTTTCACCCCTTTTATTACAGGCATAGCCATATGCACTTCTGCAAATTCAGCATAAATATTCATCATCTGCTCTGCCTCTGCAACTGCCTCTTCTTTTGTGGCATGTGCCGTATGACCTTCTTGCCATAAAAACTCTGCTGTTCTAAGAAAAAGTCGGGTTCGCATTTCCCAACGCACCACATTGGCCCATTGGTTGATCAATAAAGGTAAATCTCTATAAGACTGTATCCATCTTCTATACGTATCCCATATAATAGTTTCAGAAGTTGGCCTAACAATTAATTCTTCTTCTAGTTTGGCATCTGGATCAACTATAAGACCACTGCCATCTTCGGCATTTTTAAGCCTGTAATGTGTGACCACAGCACACTCTTTAGCAAATCCCTCTATATGACTTGCTTCTTTACTTAAATAAGATTTAGGGATAAACAAAGGAAAATAAGCATTCTCATGCCCAGTTTCCTTAAACATTCTATCCAGTTCTGCTTGCATTTTTTCCCATATAGCATATCCATAGGGCTTAATTACCATACAACCTCTTACTCCAGAATTTTCCGCCAAATCAGCTTTCACTACAAGTTCATTATACCATTTGGAATAATCCTCGCTTCTTTTGGTTAAATTTTTACCCATTTTTATAAGTTTGGCACAAAACTTGTGACTTTAATTAAAAATAATTTGGTAAAACTAACTATTTTTAAAGTGTTCAACAATTAATTTTATGACGATGATACATTCCCTACTCCGCACAAAAATTAAAACAACGGCCATATTTGCCTTTTTGGGCATTTTAGTAGTTTCTTGTGGTTCTTACCAACAAGCATCTTATTATGATAATGATGGTATTTACAGCAGCAATCAAAAAGTAGCTGTTGAAGAACAACCAAATACACAAAAACAAACTCCCGAAACAGATGCCTATGGTGATTATTTTGGCCAAAGAGCAGATGAGTATGAAGAAATCTTAGATAGTGAGGTTTTTACAGATATTGATGGGTATTATGGAGGTGTAGAAAATGACAGCTTGCCCCTAACACAAAAAAATGGAAACTACTTTGGTGAAGAAAATGATTATAATGGATATGCCGGATGGGGAGATAATGCTACATCTGTCACTATAAATGTTCATAGTGGAGGTCTAGGCTATGGTTTCTACGATTACGGCACTCCTTGGGGATGGAACAATTGGGGGTACGGAGGTTACTACGGATATGGATGGGGGCATTATAGCCCGTGGAATTATTATGGACATGGGTGGGGTGGCTATTATGGCCATTACAACCCATGGAATTATGGATATGGAAGTCACTATGGTTACGCATGGAACAATCACTATTACGGCAACAATTACTACAATAATTATTATAACAACAGATACAGACGCTATGGCTATAATAGAAGCAGAAGAGGATTCTATAACAGAGGTTCTATAGCTTCAAATTCTTTAAGAGGAAGATCCAATTTAAGAACTAGAAGTACAGCAAACACATCGTCAAAATATAGAACAACCAGCACAAGGTCTAGTACAAATAGAAGCTCCACTACTGCAAGAAGATCTAGCACTACAAATAGAAGGGTTGTAGGTGTAGATGCCATTGAAAGAAATAAAACGTACAGAACAAGTAGAAGTACCAGAGCTGTTCCAAGATACAATAGTAGCAGTAGAACAAGTCAAACTTATAGAAGCTCCACTCCTAGAACAAGCACATACAGAAGTGGCACTTCCACAGGGGCAAGAAGTGGGTACTCAACTAGTGTAAGACGCAGTACTACGCCAAGAACATCCACATATAGAAGAAGTGCCAATAGCACAAACAACAACAGTAGAACAAGAAGCTCCAGAAGCACCCAAACATACCGTAGCAGTGCTCCAAGAAGCAGTAGCTACAGAAGCTCTAGTAGTAGAAGTAGCGCGCCAAGAAGTAGTAGTTATAGAAGCTCCTCCAGTAGTTCTAGAAGTTCTGGAAGCTCAACAAGGTCATCTTCCTCAAGTGGCAGGTCATCATCTAGCGGTAGAAGCAGTAGTGGAAGAAGAAATTAAAGTTTCCATCTATCCAAACCTTATTAAAATTCAAAAAAAAATGAAAAGAAAATTAACTTTCATAATGGTATTGGCATGTGCCGCATTAAGCGCACAAAATATTAATGAAGTACTCCAATACAGTACAGAAAACTTACAGGGAACCGCACGTTTCCAAGGAATGGCCGGTGCTTTTGGAGCTCTAGGCGGGGATTTATCCGCTTTAAACATTAATCCAGCTGGCTCTGCCGTGTTCAATAATAGTCAGTTTACAGTTTCAGGTACCAACTATAATCGAAACAACGATGCTATTTTCTCTAACACCACCAACAACACAAAGTTAAACTCATTAGACATCAATCAAATTGGAGGTGTGTTTATCTTTAAAAGCAATGATAATTCAAATTGGAAAAAATTAGCTCTTGCCCTTAATTATGATATGGTACAGAGTTTTGATGATGAATATTTTGTATCAGGCAACAACACACAGGGAATAGATAATTATTTTCTGAGCAGTGCTCAAGGCGTTCCTTTTGGTCAATTATTGTTACAGGATGGCGAGTTTATAGAAAATGCCTATTTAGATGTAGGCTCAAGCCTAGGTTTTAGTGATCAACAAGCCTTTTTAGGGTATTATGGAGGTATAATAAATCCAGTTGATGACAATAATACAGCTTATGTTTCCAATGCGCAATATAGCAGTGTAAATCAAGAATTTTTTCAAAGCACAAAAGGATACAATAGCAAATTCACTGTAAACTTTGGAGGGCAGTACCAAGAAAATCTTTATGTAGGTGCCTCAATGAACTTCCATACCGTATTATATGATAAAATTACCGAGTTTACAGAAACAGGTTATGATACCGCCTCAGAAATTCAGTTTACACATTTTGACAATCTGTTACATTCAGAAGGTGAAGGATTCTCTTTTAGCTTAGGCGGAATTGCAAAATTAAATGACAATATTAGAATTGGTGGTAGTTACCAATCCCCTACTTGGTATCATTTAACAGATGACACTTCACAACGCATCAATTCTGACTTAGCTGATAGTGATATTGGATTTATTGATTTTAGAATTGTAAATCTATTTGAAGCCTATACTATAAAAACACCTAGCAAACTTACAGGAAGTGCCGCCATTATTTTTGGCAAGGAAGGTCTTATAAGTTTTGATTATGGCTACCAAGATATGTCACAAGCAGAATTACGCCCAAGCAGTAACCCCAGTTTTGCGTCAGAGAACACTTATATTTCCAATCAATTGGGGCAGGTTAATTCTTATAGAATTGGCGGTGAGTACAGAATTGATGCCGTAAGCCTAAGAGCTGGTTACCGTTTTGAAGAAAGTCCTTATGTCAATGGCACCACAATTGGTGATTTAACTGGATACTCTGGTGGTATTGGATATCGTTTTGGAGGCAATAGATTAGATTTATCAATCAATAGAACAGAGCAAGATATCAATAAACAATTGTTTGATACTGGACTTACCTCAACCGCCTTGATCAATAACATAAACACCAATATTACTTTAGGGTACACGGTAAATTTCTAAGAATTATAAAAAACAGAAAAGTAAAAGACCGCCAATTGGCGGTCTTTTTTTATATCATCATATTACTCTTTATCGCACTAAAGAAAAGTGTCTTCTTAAGGTCTTTGCCACAATGATACCATCATTTTGTTCATCCTCACCATATTCAAACCTAAACCAATAATCTGAAGAAGGCATTGGTTTACCATTGAATGTGCCGTCCCAACCAATAGTGGTTTCATCAATTTGTTTTAATAATTTTCCGTAGCGATCAAATATAAAAACCACAGGGTTATTAAGGGTCTCTATCCCCAAAATGTTCCATGCATCGTGCATACCATCCGCATTGGGTGTAAAGAATTTGGGATACCCAACCACTAGAAACTCTATAGGTTCAGTAATTCCACATCCATTCTTGTCATTTATAATAACAGTATTAAGACCTGGAGGAACATCAAGAAATATAGGGTCATCTTGGAATTCTTCTCCATTAATGGCATATTCATAATCCCCATCACCATCAGTTATAATCTCAATATTATTCACATCAACTTCAGTTGATAGGTTTGTTTCCAGAATTTCCACCCTATCTAAAACAGGAATTCCATAAAAGGTTATTAAAATATCATCTGTAATCACAGTGGCCAAAGTAGTTTGTATCTCTACAAAATAGCGTCCAGAATTAGGGCTTGCCACAATTAATTCTGCACCAAATGTACCTGTCCCTGTTAAAGTATCATCAACCATTCCATCATCATCATAATCAACAGTCCAAATAACATTAGCTATAGCTGGTCCAGCCGGAGAGCGCAATCCACTCAATATAATATCAGGATCACCTTCACAGGCTATAATATCCAATCCTAAAAATTCATCCCTAAGTGTACAATCCAAAGCTGAATCTTGGTCATCATCTACAGATTGACCTGTAAATGTTAATGAAAAAGGTTCTGGGTCACCATCAAAGTTGGTGTTAAAATTATTGATAAGAATAAAGTAAATTTCTCCTTGCAGTACATCTATATATTCATCATAGGTATTTTGGCTGCCCACTACAAATGGCGCTCCTACACGACCATCCTCTGGATTTATTCCCAAACCTGTAAAGGATGTGGTGTTCACTTCATAATTACAACGTATGGGCTGTGCTGTTCCATTACTAATATCGGCACAATCTACATCAGGACCATAAACGGCAAAATCCCATTCGGCCGTATCGGACAAGGCTTCTAAATCAAAACCAACTTGACCATTAGTACCTGCTCTAAACACATACCAGGAAGTGTTGTTCTCAATATTTGCTGAGCTTACGCTCCCTTTTTCCAAGCAACCTGTACTGGTAATCACATCTGGGTCAAAATCATCAATATCACCACTACCGTTTGAAAAACCTAAAATAGGTACATCAGCACAAACGGGTATGGCACTTCTACAATCGGGTGAATTTTGGGCATTTACTCCAAAGACAAACAGGAATAAAAAACATATAGAACAAATGAGTGTTCGCATAGACTTAGGGCTAATATTATACTACAATCTATAGTATAACTCACACATGTTTCATTTAGTATGTTTTAACCTATAAATTGGACAGTTAATCGATGAAGTGCTTTTTAAATTAAAATATGCTAATAATTATCGTCTCAAGGAGAAGTGGTTCTCAACATATTTAGCTTCTACACGTTGACCTGATGAATCTATATATGTAAGTTTAAACCAATAATCTGTAGAGGGGAGTTGTTTGCCATTATAAGTGCCGTCCCATTCTTTATTGTCCTCATCCATTTGTCCCAAAAATTTACCAAACTTGTCAAAAATATGTATTACTGGGTCTTGAAGTTCAGACATCCCAACAATTCCCCATTGGTCATTGACCCCATCTCCATTAGGTGAAAAGTATCTAGGAAAACCAACTACCATAATATTTTCTGATACAAAACCACAACCATTTAAATCATTTATAGTTACTAGATGTTCCCCGGGAAGCACATCTTCAAAAATATTTTTTGATTGAGGGTTTCCATCATCCATACTATATTCAAAATCACCTTCCACATCGGTCATTATGGTCACCGTATTATATTTCCGCTTATCCTCTATCAATACATCAGAAATAACAGGAGCTTTAGAAATATAAACTGTAATAGAAAAAGTTTCTGCACATGCTTTTCCTGACTCCTCATTGGTAATGGTCACATCATAAGTCCCTGCTTGTGCAACATTGATTGTGGGGCTAACTTCTCCTGTATTCCAAAAATAAGTATATCCAACATTTGGTGTGGCATCCCCTATTGAAGTGGATACAACATCATCACATAAAAAAACCTCCGTAGGGAAATCTAATATTGGGGTTTCTACAGTTGTCAATTGAAATTGTCTTGAAGCATCATAACATTTAGGATTGGCCAACGACGTAGTCCTAACATAAATGGTCTCTGTACCAGCAATTGTAACATATTGTTCTGGCAATAGATTAAACCCGTTCATTGCATCAGAAAGGGAACTATGGTAACTTACCATAAACTCTGATGGACTTTGAGAACCCAATGCTTCATTATCTTTTTGAGACAGGTCATAAGTACTGTTATTGCTATCCATGCAATATGCATCGTCTGTAACTAAAAAAGCGATTGGGACTACTGAAAACGCTACTTGCACATCACTATAAATATTCCCTGTTGACGTTACCACCTCCACTCTGTACAGTGCAGATGTCATTACATTTAATATTGAGCTATTTTCCCCAACCATTTGCTGAAAACCCAAACCAGTATCTTGATACCAATTATATTGTGTTGCAGTAGCTGTTGTTGCATCTAAAACTACAGCGTCATTTTCGCAAGCTGCAACAGGAGAACCTAAAAGGTTACTGATGATGGAGCAGTCCAAAGCATCAAATGGATTTGTTTCAAAAATGGGCCCAGAAAATTGAATAGAAAATCCAGAATTATTATTGCTGAAATTGTTGACCAATAAATAATAATCTTCCCCTGGAGAAACATTTATCCAATCTTCATATTGAATAGAGTCTTCTGTCCCAGTTGGGTCTTCTCCAACTCCAATAAAGGAGCTATTTTCCGCATTATCAAAGAAATTACACCGAATTGGTTCTCCCAAATTATTACAATCGTTCGTTTTATACAATGCAAAATCCCAATCTTCAGAAGAATCAAAACCTATATTAAAACCCAATTGCCCAGAAGCATTGGTTTTAAATCTATACCATCCAGAATTAGATTCAATGGTACCCATTGTTGTTGCTTGTTCCAGACACCCTGTTTTAGAGGCACCATTAAAATCATCTATCCCAAAATCATAAGCACCACCGTTTATCGGTGTGTTATTACAAATAGGAATAGCATTGGTGCAATCTGGTGAAATCTGAGCAGATACAACAAAAATCCCAAGAATCAGGGTCGTTAAAATAACAAGACCGTACTTTATCATTAGCAGGTGTAAGTTTTGGAATGTCTAAAATAAACCACGTATTTCCTTAACACTAATTTATGTTGTGTAACCCCCTGAATGTGGTATTAAGTGCCATATTATGTATATATTTGCTCCTCTTTTAAAGAGTTTTTATGAAATTGGACAGTACACTGGAAGAACAATATGAAGATGTAGGAAACGATCATGTTTCTTCATCTGTTGATACACCTTTAAGAAAAGATGCCTTTTTATTAAATGATGATGAAAAAATTAATGTCATCCAAAAAAATGTAACCGAAATTTTACTCACTCTAGGCTTGGATTTGGATGATGACAGTTTAAAAGAAACTCCAAAACGTGTTGCTAAAATGTTTGTAAAAGAAATTTTTGGAGGTCTTCATCCAAACCGTAAACCAAAATCGTCCACTTTTGAAAACAAATACAAGTATGGTGAAATGCTAGTGGAAAAGAACATTACGCTTTATTCCACTTGTGAGCATCATTTACTTCCTATTGTTGGGAAGGCACATGTAGCCTATATCTCTAAAAGAACTGTTATAGGGCTTTCCAAAATGAACCGCATAGTGGATTACTATGCCAAAAGACCCCAAGTACAGGAAAGGTTAAACATACAGATTGTAAAAGAACTCCAAAAAGTATTGGGAACAGATGATGTTGCCTGCGTTATAGATGCCAAACATCTTTGTGTAAATTCTAGAGGCATTAGAGATATAGACAGTAGCACCGTCACAGCAGAATACGGAGGAAAATTTAAGGAAGAGACCACACGTAGGGAATTTTTAGATTACATCAACTTAGAAACCAATTTTTAACCGTTTTTCATAGTATGCAACTGTACAAAGACCAAACCCTTAAAATATACAACACCTTATCCAACAGTAAAGAAATTTTTAAACCCATAAATGAAGGCCATGTAGGCATGTACGTTTGTGGACCTACTGTATATAGCAATGTGCATTTGGGAAATTGCAGAACCTTTATGTCCTTTGACATGATTTTTAGATATCTAAAGCATTTGGGATATAAAGTACGGTTTGTACGCAATATTACTGATGCTGGTCATTTAGAAAACGATGCTGATGAAGGCGAGGACAAAATTGCCAAAAAAGCAAGGTTGGAGCAAATTGAACCTATGGAAGTGGTACAGCGCTATACGGTTGATTTTCACAATACACTACAAAAATTCAATTTTTTACCCCCAAGTATAGAACCTACAGCTACTGGGCACATTATAGAGCAAATTGAAATTATTAAGGATATACTAGAAAAAGGATATGCCTATGAAATTAATGGGTCTGTCTATTTTGATGTAGTCAAATTCAATGAAACTCACAATTACGGAAAACTAAGTGGTAGAAAGCTTGAAGATATGATAGCCAATACCAGGGAGCTTACTGCCCAGAGTGATAAAAAGAACCCTCAAGATTTTGCCCTGTGGAAAAAAGCAGAGCCACAACATATTATGAGATGGCCTTCTCCTTGGGGAGATGGTTTTCCAGGGTGGCATTTAGAATGCACGGCCATGAGCACCAAATATCTAGGTGAATCTTTTGACATTCACGGTGGTGGCATGGATCTTAAATTCCCGCATCATGAATGTGAAATTGCCCAAGCAGAAGCCAGTAACGGAAAATCACCTGTAAAGTACTGGATGCACGCCAATATGCTTACCCTGAACGGTAAAAAAATGGCGAAATCAACAGGAAACAATATTTTGCCCAATGAAATGTTTTCTGGAGAAAATAAAATTTTGAGCAAACCTTTTACACCCTCAGCAGTTCGTTTCTTTATGATGCAGGCACATTATGCAAGTATCTTGGATTTAAGCAATGATGCACTTTTAGCTTCTGAAAAAGGGTTTCATAAATTGATGGATTCCTTTTCCACATTAGATAATTTGGAAACTGGCACTACTTCAGATTTTAATGTTTCTGAATGGACACAAAAGTGTTACAATGCAATGAATGATGACTTTAACACACCTATTCTTATTGCACAGTTATTTGACGCCGTTAAACACATCAATCTAATTAAAGAAGGACAAGATAGCATTACAGAAAAGGACAAAACACAACTGCAGCAATATATGAATGCTTTTGTGTTTGATATTCTAGGATTGGAAAATAGCAATGTAGATGATAACAATTCAGATAAATTATCTGGGACCGTTGATTTATTGATTCAATTACGAAATGAAGCTCGTAGCAATAAAGATTTTGCCACTTCAGATAAGATAAGAGATCAATTGGCAGCACTGGGCATTCAATTAAAAGACGGAAAAGAAGGAACCACCTTTAGCCTCTCATAACAGTACTGTTATCAATTTTATGAACATAGAACTTAATCAATTTTCAGATTGAAATTTTAGGTGATATCCATAATAAAATAAGCAGAGACATAAAAAAACAATCACTATATCAAAATATTACTGATATTTATAGAAACAGTAGTGCAAGTGAAAAAAATACTGATAGCCCCTTTTGTTCTTTTGGTAAGGCTTTACCAAATCATAATTTCACCATTAACACCGGCCACATGTCGGTATTCCCCAACCTGTTCCCATTATACATTGCAAGCCTTAAAAAAACATGGTCTTTTTAAAGGAAGTTGGTTGGCCATAAAACGTATTTTTAGCTGTAATCCTTGGGGTGGAAAAGGGTACGACCCTGTACCTTAGCAACATACTTATAAAAGAACCTAATTTACCCAAAATACAAAATTCTTTTTCTTTCTAAATACCTATATTAGCCATCCAAAACAACTACTATGTACTTTTTAGGATTTAATTGGAACCCAAATGAAACGTTGTTCAACCTTGGGCCAATACAGATAAAATATTACAATCTATTATGGATTGCTGCCTTTGCACTGGGATGGTTCATTATGAAACGAATCTTCGAGAATGAAAAAAAATCCGTGGAAGAATTGGATTCTCTTTTCATTCATACTGTATTGGCTACCATGTTGGGCGCAAGATTAGGTCATGTTTTTTTCTATGATTGGCCATATTATCAAAATCATTTAATGGAAATTCTATTACCTATTAGGGAGAATTCCAGAGGTGCTATATTCGGTTTTATAAAAGGGTATGATTTTACTGGTTTTACAGGTCTGGCTAGTCATGGAGCTACCATCGGTATTATTATTGGCCTGTATTTATACACCCGTAAATTCCAAGGATTTAAATTATTATGGCTTTTGGACCGCATGGTTGTTCCTGCAGCAATTGGAGCCTTTTGTGTACGCTTAGGAAATTTCTTTAATTCAGAAATCAACGGAAAAATAACTGATGGCACTTTTGCACTTGCCACCCGTTTTATTCGTGATTCTGATGATATGCCAGCTTCAAGGGCAATGGCCATTACCAAAGAAAAAACTGTTAATGCCGCCTATGCCGCCATAGAAAACAATCCTGAGTTTTCAACCTATTTAGAGGGCATACCCTATAGACACCCAGCACAATTGTATGAAGGGTTATGTTATATTTTTATATTCCTGATTCTTTACTTCCTTTATTGGAAGACTGATAAGAAAAATCAATCTGGATTTCTTTTTGGTTTATTTTTAGTATTGCTTTGGACGGTAAGGTTCTTTGTAGAATATGTAAAGAAAAGCCAAGGTGGTTTTGAGGATTCTCTTGGGTTATTATCAACAGGACAATGGTTGAGCATTCCTTTTATATTGATTGGGTTGTTCTTTATGTTTAAATCCAACATATTAAAATCCAAATCATAACAAAACAACGTTCAGTATGAAAATTAGATGGTATCTTTTCTTATTGATTACCTCATTGTTTATACAGACTTCATGTAAGAATGAGTCCAAAAAAGTAGTGAAAATAGAACCCATTACTTTCAATAAAGAAGGAGAGCTTGCCATTTATAAAGCAGAGACGGATTCTATCCTGACCCAATTGAATATTGAAATTGCAGACAGCGAATATGAGACCCAAACTGGACTCATGTATCGTGATGCAATGGAAGAAAACCAAGGGATGCTTTTTATTTTTCCAGAAGAAGCCATGCATTCTTTCTACATGAAGAACACCAAAATGTCATTGGACATTGTTTTTATTGCTGCTGATTTAAAAATTGCCAGTTTTCAAGAAAATACCAATCCTTTTGATGAAACTGGTTTATCCTCACAAGTTCCAGTTCAATATGTTTTGGAACTCAATGCGGGTCTTATTGAAAAATGGAGCTTGAAAGTTGGCGATAGCATAGCCTATTCAAAGCAATAATCCAGCACTCATAATGAATTATCTTCTTGAAGGCGAAGAAAC
>Ga0256845_1002608_pt1 | contig 12890 bp, 14 predicted proteins | sample RiftiametaG_FD_189101 | JGI IMG/M metagenome (GOLD analysis project Ga0256845, IMG submission 189101) | Tube worm associated microbial communities from hydrothermal vent at the East Pacific Rise, Pacific Ocean - Riftia | ecosystem: Host-associated > Annelida > Integument > Unclassified ... | reverse complement strand
CGGCTGTGTTTCCAGTGGAATTAGCAGAAAAAGTCATCACGTATTACTCGTTTGTGAATGATGTGATCTTAGACCCCTTTGGTGGGATCGGGACAGTTGGAGAAGCTGCATGTAAGACAGGGCGGCGATTTGTGTTATTTGAAGTTAACCCAGAGTATATGACTGTCATAAAAGAGTCGATAGACTCATGGTCAAATATTGATGTCGCTGGAATCAATTGGATTCATTGTGATCCTTCGAGCAATACCAGATGACATTAGACTTGCCATGATTGAGGCAATAATATGGAACAGAGCATTTCACAATTTATCCCGAAAGTTGGAGAATCGTTAGCCTTGTATGCAGGCAAAGAAGTCCTTATATTTTGCTGATGCAGTTTGATAAATTCTTATAATGCTCAAGTTGTTGTAAAATACATGGATAATGGCTTCTAACAATGTAAATGAATAACGACTTTAAACCCGCTGCGCAATTCGAACAATGTACTTTCGGTCAAGTTCTGTTGCTTCATCACGTTTCGCGCCCGTTATTAGGGCGGGTTTAAAGCGTGTTATTTGTGGTTGATATATGATTAGAATAATGTTCTCTCAAAAATTTCACACAAATCTTTGGTAACGTTCATGAGGCTTGTTTGTTATATACAGCCATCCAATGATTAATTTTTTTCTCGTGCCTCCTATATCTGTAAATTTTTCTTGACCTTACCGAAGATTCAGTATAGGATATCTTTGTACACGACAAAAAGCGAATTGAGTCAGCACCACAATTCATTGTGGTGACAAGCGTCTAATATAAAATCTTTGAGGAAAAGAGATTTTATGAAACAGTTGTTATATAGTATTACGGGTTTCTTGCTGGCTTTCTGCCTGACTGTTCCGGCTTTTGGATCATCAGCCGTTATTACTGATATTCAGTATTGGCTGGCCCCGGATCATATTCAGACCATCATTTCCTTTGATCGGCCTGTCCTGCCAACCCATCATTATCGTACAAATCCGGATCGATTCGTGCTTGAAATCCCGAATTGTCAAGCGGAGCAGAGAGCACAAACGATTGTTGTCAATGATATTACGTTGCAGCGAATTCGGGTCCAGCACCTGAATAATGGAACGACTCAGGTGGTATTCGATCTGGCGCAGACCGTTGAGGCGACGGTTCAGGCTCTTACAGGGATTGATGGGCAGCCAGACCGAGTCGTTGTCAATCTTTTTGATAAAACCGCCCAGGAGACCGTCGAGCAGGAACAGGTCGAACGCCAGAAATTCACACAACAATTAAAGCAGGAACAATACTACATCCTTGTGTTAGACCCCGGGCATGGCGGACGCGATCCTGGCGCGATCGGGGCAAACGGTTTAAAAGAAAAAACAATCGTGTTGGATTTCGCTCGTAAAATCCAACAAATTCTTCAACAAAAAGCGCCCCATATTAAAGTATACCTGACTCGTGACGGCGATTATTTTCTTTCCCTGCCAAAACGGACGGAAATTGCGCGAGAATACCATGCCGATCTTTTTATCAGTCTGCATGTGAATTCAAACCCAAGCAAAAAAACCCGGGGATTTTCCGTCTATACACTCTCTGAAAAGGCGACTGATGAAGCAGCCAGAAAACTGGCTGAGCAGGAAAATGCGGCAGACCTCCTGTTTGGGGGAGTAGAGACCCCGACGCCTGTCGAGGATAATCTGCTCCTGACCTATGTGCTGGCAGACCTTTCAACGACCGCAGTGCTTCAACACAGCCTTGAATTCGGACGGCTTTCGATAGCTCGCACCATCGCCAGCCTGCATCAATACGGTATCCGCAAGGAAGGATTAAAACGCGCTAATTTTGCTGTGCTTCGAGCAGCCGATATGCCGGCAGTTCTCGTAGAAGCATGTTACATCAGCAACACGCGCGAAGCTAAGCTGTTGCAACAGAAAGATTTTCGGAACAAAATGGCGCGCGCGCTTTCAAAAAGTATTATCGAATATTTCGACCAGATGGGGCTTTCGGAAAGACCACAAGTCGTTCAAACACAAGGACAATCTTTCGCGCTTGCCCAGAATCCGGCTCAACAGACATCCTATAAAATGCACGTCGTCAAATCAGGCGAATCGCTCTCAAAAATTGCCGGAAAGTATCATGTGAATCTTACTCAATTGCGCAAGATTAACCGGCTTGCCAGCGCTGATTTGATCTATATTGGCCAACAGTTATGGATCCCATAGCCCAGCATATTGTCCTGGCATCGTCCTCCCCACGCAGGAAGATGCTCCTCAATCAGCTAGATATTCCCTTTGAGATCATCGTGAGCGACGTCATCGAACAGTTTGATCGAGATCGGCCGCCAGCCCGGATCGCTGAGGACCTGGCCCTCCTGAAAGCTCAGGCTGTTGCGGCATCACTCACAGATGCCATCGTAATCGGTGCAGATACCATTGTGGTAAACACCGATGGCATTCTGGGAAAACCCGATGGGGAACAGGACGCCTTTCGGATGCTGTCACGCCTCAGTGGAGAAGTTCATCAGGTGATAACCGGACTGGCGATTATTTCAACGTCAGAACCAACCAGAACACTCGTCAAACACGAAACCACGCAGGTAAAAATTACCCCGCTTTCCGAGGCAGACATCCGATGGTATGTTGCCACCGGAGAACCGCTTGATAAAGCCGGAGCTTATGGCATTCAGGGAAAAGGCGCCATGTTTGTGGAATGGATCCACGGCTGCTATAACAATGTTGTTGGGTTGCCATTGTTTCTGCTTACCAAGATGCTCAAAGAGATCACGGATCGTCAGGAATTGCCAGGTTTGCCAGGTTTCAAAAAACTGGTTTGAACTGAGCCTGACACCTCCACCCTGCCAGGGTTGAAACCCCTGAGAGGGGTCATCCCGTCCAATCAGAACTGGACAGAACACTCGATACAGAAGGGGAACAGGATGAAAAAAACAACGATTATTATCAAGGACTCCAACCTGAGCGATGTGCTCAATCAATTTGATTTCACGCCGAACCTGGAGAGTTTAAGTAAGGACGACCTGATGGAAGAACTCGGCCAGGAATTCGATATCAGTATCATTCAAAAAGAAGTGAAGGATATGGGAGAAGAAAATTTAAAGGATTTGTTTGATAAGCTTCATGCCCTGCCAGATGATGAATTACAGGACACGTTACGCACCTATCCGACCATTCGGGAAATTTGGCACAAACATTTTGCTGACTGGACTTTTGGAAAAACCACATAAGCTGCGAGGAGTAATCCATGCCGATTTTTAATTATAAAGCCAGAGAAATGATTCTCAAAATTGTCTACTACGGGCCTGGCCTGTGCGGAAAAACAACATCATTGCAGTATCTCCATCAACAGACAATCCCGGAACGGAAAGGAGAACTCTACTTTCTTGCAACAGAAACCGATGAAACGATCTACTTCGAGCTCCTCCCTCTTCATGTCGGGGAAATCAACAATTTCAAGCTGCGGCTCCAGGTGTATACGGTCCCGGGGCAGGTCAAATATAACAACACCCGCAAAGCTGTTCTTCAGGGCGTCGATGCCATTGTCTTTATTGCTGACTCACAGAAAACACGGCAGAAAGCGAATATTATCAGCTTTAAAAACCTTCAGTACAATCTGAAAGGCGGCTACAATATTCTCCTCCAGAATCTTCCGCTCATCTATGAATATAACAAACGTGACATGGAGAATATCCTGTCCGTAGAAGAACTCAATCACGATTTAAACCCATGGCAGCTTCCGTATTTTGAAACAGTCGCCATTGAGGGAAAAGGGGTGTTAGACGCCTTTGAAACGATTTCTTCTCTTACGATTATGAATTTAGAAAAACGATTTCTCAAATCGTCTTCAGCAGGCTGGGAAGAAGGAATCGACCAGTCGTCTAAATCACTCGCATTTTTTCAGCAGCAAACGGAACGAGACGACCTCGAAGAAAAATTGCTACTTGGAGACAAAGACGTCAGTTTCCTGGAGGATGAAGAGGCTATCATGGAAGATGGCTCTCTTTTCGCCGACGATCAGATATTTCCGGCAGGAGAGGGCCAGGATACTATCCTGCCTACCGAAATGATCTCAGAGGATTCTCATTTCCCAGATCGAAGCCATAAAGAACTTTCCTACATTGAGATCGTGTCAACAACGTATCACGATGCTGATATTATTTTTGAGGAAGGTGAATCAGGGGATAGTATGTATTTTATCGAGGAGGGACAGGTAAACATCATCGGTTCCTATAAAGATACCCGAAAAGTAGTGGTCACATATTCCAAAGGAGACTTTTTTGGGGAAATGGCCTTATTTGGCGGAAAACCACGCTCAGCCAGAGCCGTCGCTGTCGGAAAGACCCGCTTACTTCCTGTTACCAAAGCAACCTTATCAGCCCAAATTTTTGAAAAACCTGAAATTGCCCTGGCTCTGCTGGAAGCCCTGTCAGGACGAATTCGGCATAATACTAAAACGATTAGTAAATTAGCCAATCAAAAAAAAGAACTGATGGAACACTTGCGGAAAGCTCGCAACGTCATTCTGCAAATGAGGGGGCAGAACGACGCTCTCCGACAAAAGTTAGAGGATGCCCGGCAAAACAACCCTCCCGACGCGTCATGACGAAGAAGGAACGAAAAGGTCGGGCTTTCCTCTTTGATAAGATCGAACAGGAAAGCCCGACCTATTTTGGGACGATGGCAAAAATCTCCTGGCAGACTCGCAAAACGTCGTAGGCAGCCTCCGGAGTAATCATATTCGGCCCGTCACACGGAGCGTGGTCCGGATCAGGATGCACTTCCAAAAATAATCCATCAGCTCCGGCAGCCACCGCCGCCCGGGCTAACGTGCCGACAAATTGCCGTTCTCCGGATGATGCAGTGCCTGCTCCGCCAGGTAATTGGACGCTATGGGTGGCGTCAAAAATCACCGGATAACCAAGATCGTGAATAATCGGAATCCCTCGCATATCTGAAACCAGATTCCCATAGCCAAAGGTGGTTCCCCGATCCGTGATGAGCACCTGATCGTTGCCGCTCTGAATCACTTTTTGTGCGCAATTTTCCATATCGTAAGGAGCCAGAAATTGCCCTTTTTTGATATTGACAATTTTTCCGGTTCTGGCAGCCGCCACCAGCAAATCGGTCTGACGGCATAAAAACGCCGGAATTTGCAGCACATCAACGACTTCTCCAGCTCTTTCCGCTTCTTCAACCGTGTGAATATCCGTAATCACAGGCAGATGAAACCGCCGTTTGACCTCGGCCAGAACCTCCAGTCCTCTGTCGATCCCCACTCCCCGAAAAGATGAGAGAGCACTGCGATTCGCTTTGTCATAGGACGATTTGAAGATGTAAAGGATATCCAACTGCGTGGTAATCTGTTGTAATCGCTCAGCCGTTGTAAACGTGACTGACGAATCATCCTCAATCACACACGGTCCGGCAATCAGGACAAGCTGCTGCCCACCAATACTCCCATCGCTCAATTGTATTAACCGCATATTTTTTTCTCTGTCGATAGTTTGACAAAAACAATACTTGACAAGATTTGAGTAATCCTCAAGGTGCTTTTATAAAATTTCCCGATGACAATTCTGCCTTTAGCTTTCCGTTTCAGGGCCATGTCCGTACTCTATAAACGGACGCAACAGAGCCTTTGCGTCATGCTCCTGAGATGACGTGTCATTGGAGATTGTTCTATGATGAAAAAAATTCGTTCATTGTTTTTGTCAAGAAGTTTCATGCTTTTCTCTTGACAAGTGGCAGGGAACAGTCATATTTTATACATGGAGAAATTGTGGAGAGATAATGTTCTCTGTCGAATGAGATGCGTTGATAGGAGGAATGTATTATGCCAATCTATGAATATAAATGCGATCACTGTAACGAGACCTTCGAAATCTTACAGAAAGTCAGCGAAGACCCGTTGACAGAATGCATCCTCTGCCATAAGGGACCAGTGAAGAAATTAATCTCAGTTTCTTCGTTTGTTCTGAAAGGGGCTGGATTCTACGTCAACGACTACCCGTCAAAAAACCGAAAAAAAGAAAAAGAGAAATCAAGCACAACAGGAAGCAGCACATCGGAAAGTGGTTCAAAATCGACCACACCGACCACGACCAGCGAAAAGAGTACGGCAGCGGCATCCTGACATGCTGGCTCCCCAGGGCGAAGTATGGTTCCCCGGAGGAACAACGAACGGCACAAAAAGCGCGTAAGTAATGTGCTTTTGCTCCCCTTCTCCAGGAAGAGCGGAGGCCGGGGAAAGATGAAACCTGGCCCCCGCTCCTTCCTTGCGCAGGAGAGAGGCCAGGGGAGAGGTCAAGGGATATGAGAGCATTTTTGACTGGCAGTGAAGAATGTGAATGGAGATGGAATCTTGCTGATTTCCTGCTCAAAAAACAGATCGATGTCGTTGATCCGGTAACATCTCTTCCGAAGCATGATTCAACCTTCAGACAGTTAAAGATTCTTGAAGGATGTGATCTGTTTATCGTCAACCTTTGCGGCATCCAACGACAGCATCTCCTCCTGATACTTGAAATGAGTTATGCCTCAAAGCTGGCAAAAGAGGTCATGATCGTCGATAACATCCCTCAAAGAACATTCCTGACGTGCCGTTTTCCCTCTTCGAGAAGTTTTGTTGATCTCAATGGACTCAAGGCGTATCTCAACCGGATGCTTCTCGCTATTCAAGCTCATCCCAGGATGTTTGGATAGCTGGTCACTATCGTGGTCTTCTCGCATTTCTCTCGCCAACACACGTCAAAGGTACTGTATCTCACACTCTGTGTTCTCCTCTGTTCGCCGCACGAACGGCTTGCCGCATCATCCTGGGAAACCTGGAAATCCCCTCATTTTTATATTCATTACCACGCTTCTGAGCACCGGACTATCCAGGCAGTTTTACACAGAGCGGAACAGATATATTCCACGATAAGTGCTGATGTCGGTTATACCCCATCAGCGAAAATCACGGTCTATCTCTGCCCGACCCGTGCGTGTTTTCAACACAAGCAGCCTTCGCTGCACAAAGTTCCGGGATGGGCCGTCGGGGTTGCTTATCCCGCTCTCAACCGGATTGTCATGCGTTCTGCGCTCACCTTGCAAGAAGGGCGCTACCAGATAAAACCAGTCGAAATTTTTCAGCATGAAGTCGCCCATATCATCCTTGAACAAGCTCTGGCTCCACGTGGAGGCGCTCCACGCTGGCTCTCTGAAGGATTTTCAATGTATCATGCCCGACAATGGACCATTCATGGTCAGCGGACGATTGAAGAAGTTACGCTTCGCAACAACTTTCTCCCATTGTCCATGCTGGTTACGGGTTTTCCAGCCGATGAACAGGCCGCCCGCATTGCGTATGCGCAAAGTTTCAGCGTGGTGTCTTTTATGCTCAATGAGTACGGGCAGGCGATCTTCCATCAGTTTATTACCAATTTACGGCATGGCATGGAGACCAATCAAGCCTTGGTCTCCTCGGCTGGAGTGGATATAACACGCCTTGAATTGGAATGGCAGGCATCGTTGAAAAAACGCTATTCCTGGTTCTCCTATCTCAGCAACATTGGAATTTTCTGGTTTGCCGGAAGCCTCATTTTTCTTCTGGCCTATTTCGTAAAGCGGTATAAAGTACGGCGTATTCACCAGCAATGGGAAGAGGAGGAGGAGTATGATGATTGACGATTGCAAAGGGGAATTCCTGCCAGGGAAGGCCAGGGGGTGGGTTAGTGGGAGTCGTACGACTCAATGGGCATGACTCTCTCCGGCCAGCACGCAATTATTCGCGAAAAGAAGATTTTTCTTGACAGTATTCTTTTCCTTCCTTTCATCATAGACCTGTCTATTTTAGCGAGTAAATATATGCTGGCACGTTGGAATACAATGTTTCAGGGCAGTTTTCACAGCCAAGACGTTGCTGCGACACTCCTGTACGTTTAAAATTTTCCCCCAGCGTACTAGCAAAATCAGGGATAGAAAAAATACCGGAGGAAGAATAGATGCCTTTAGTAACAAGTACTGAAATGTTTAAGAACGCCTACGAAGGTGGCTATGCTATCGGTGGGTTCAATGTGAATAATATGGAACTGCTTCAAGCGATCGTGGAAGCAGGAAACGAAGAAAAATCGCCTCTTATCCTGCAGGTATCGGCAGGAGCCAGAAAATATGCCAATCCGACTTACCTTATCAAGTTAGTCGAAGCTGCGATTGCCACAACAGATATTCCGATCGTCTTACACCTCGATCATGGCGATAGCTTTGAGATGTGTAAATCCTGTGTTGATGACGGATTTACCTCCGTTATGATCGACGCCTCAAAATATCCGTTTGAGAAAAATATTGAAATCACCGCACAAGTTGTTGAGTATGCCCATTCAAAAGGGGTCGTCGTTGAAGCTGAACTTGGGAAACTCGCCGGGATCGAAGATGCGGTCAATGTGGCTGAGAAAGATGCGGCTTTTACAAACCCCGAAGAAGTGGCTGAATTTGTTGAGAAAACGCATGTTGATTCGTTAGCCATTGCGATCGGAACGAGTCACGGAGCCTTCAAATTTAAGGGAGAACCCAGGCTGGATTTCGACCGTCTCCACAGAATTGAGAAAATGATCCCAGGTTTTCCGATCGTCTTACATGGCTCGTCTTCAGTTCCTCAGGAATTTGTAGCGAAATGTAATGAGTATGGTGGAGCGTTGCCTGGGGCCCAGGGTGTTCCTGAAAACATGTTGAGAGAAGCTGCTAAATCAGCTGTGTGCAAAATCAACATCGATACAGACCTGCGTCTCGTTATGACAGCGACCATTCGTGAAGTGTTCGCCACAAGCCCCGCCGAATTTGATCCCCGGAAATACTTAGGCCCGGGCCGCAGCGCGGTAAAAGAGCTTGTCCGCCACAAACTCATCGACGTCTTAGGGTCTGCCGGAAAAGCGTAATATGATACCATAGACCCCTGACAGGGTGTTGAACCCTGTCAGGGGTTGTGCTCCATGAGTAATTCTTAATTCTCTGCCCTGTCCACTTTTCATTCTGTGTGTCCATTGATGTCCATGGACGACTTCTTCTGATCGAACTTCTACCTTACGTATGGATACATTGACACTCAACGCAATCTCACAGGAAATCCAACAACAGATATGTCCCTCCCGCATCAATCATATTGTGCAGCCGGACGAATACTCACTCGTATTTTCCCTCTGGAACAGGCGCACAGAATATCATCTGGCGATCTCGGTCGACGCACGTTTTCAGTATCTGTTTCTCACCACCAATAAGCCTGCCAATCAAATACAGACCTTCGGAAAATTTCTGCAACATCATATTAAAGGCGGAGAAATTCGGGCGATTTCCAAACCACCGTTAGAACGCATTATAACATTTGACATTGTGAAAAAAGACCTTGATGGAAGCGAACTGCGTTACCAGATCATCCTGGAAATCATGGGGCGACACAGCAATCTCATTCTTCTCCATCAGCATTCTCAAAAGATTCTGGAGAGTATCCGCCACGTCACTGCTGCTCAGAGTTCCTATCGACGCATCGCTCCCGGCGCAGTGTACGTGTCCCCGCCAGCTCAGGAAAAAATTGACCCCACGCTGATGACACAAGAGCAGTTTCAGCACATTCTCGTACGCTACGGAACAGCGGTGGAACAAACGCCAAATCTCAAATTGTGGAAATTTCTCATCCAGCAGTTCCAGGGGCTAAGTCCATTGCTGGCAAAAGAAATTGAGGGGAAAGACCTGGATCAGAGCGATGAGGCGCGCTGGAAACGCTTTTCCAACATCATCAAAACAGTTTCCACAACATCCTGCTACCAACCGACAGTCTTTATGGAACAGCAGGCAGAGGGATGGGAAAAGCCAGTGGCCCTTGCGGCACTTCACCTTCAGCAGTTCGCCCATAATCCCATGATTCACCATGTGACATTCCCATCAATGAGCGAAGCGGCGGTACACTATTACCATACTCTTGTCGGACATCAAACCCGTGAAACCCTGCGCACGTCACTCCGCAGTTCCATAGGAAGCCGTCTCTCAAAACTGAAAAAAAAACAGGGGCATCTTGCCGCCCAAATGGAGCAGATCGAACAGGCGGAAGACTACAAACGCAAAGGGGAATTACTGACGGCAAACATGTATCAATTACACAAAGGCATGAACACAGCCAGCGTTGTTGATTATTACCATGAGGATCAGCCGCAGATCGACATCGTTCTCGATCCCAGATTCACACCGTCTCAAAATGCGCAACGCTATTTTAAACGCTATAACAAGTTGAAACAAGGGAAACAGGTCACGGAACGCCGTCTGCTCGAAACGGAACGAAACATTGCCTATTTTGAAGAATTGAAATTCTTCCTGGAGACGGCGGAGACAGTTGAAGAACTCGAACGTTTACAGGAAGACATGCTGGGAACGCACAACGCAGCTTCCGCCAACCCTCGCCGCAAAAAACGGAAACTGGCAGAACCTGCTCAGCCATTCTTACGATTTCTTTCGTCAGATGGATTCCCCATTTATGTCGGCAGGAGCAGTCGCGAAAACGATGTGCTGACTCAACGCACGGCACAGCCGGAAGACATCTGGCTGCACGTACATCAGGCCCCCGGTTCGCATGTTCTGATTCTCAATCGGGAACGTAAACACGCAATCCCCGAGCGCACGCTCCATGAGGCAGCAGCATTGGCCGCCTATCACAGTAAACTTCGTAAGTCCGGTCACGCCGATGTAATGTACACTCCTAAAAAATATGTCAAAAAACCGAAAGGCAGTCCGCCGGGACTCGTCATTCTGTCGCAATTTCAAACGATCCGCGTCACGCCAAAAGCCGCAATCACGACGCCTGCCACGCATAAATGACGTAGCTATCTCAAGGCAGATCGCCTGAACAGGCTTTACCGGAATCACGATACATGTTACCTGCACTACAGATCGTGTTTTTGGGTTAACGGATGCGCGTTCACAAATTCAGCATAGTCCTTGTAGACATATTGTAAATGGCGAACGATCTCGCCTAGCGGAGCATGGAGCCGTAAAACCAGCCAAAACGCTTCCCAGACCACATGGCGTGATATTTTGGAATAGCCGTGGACCCGCTCCCGGAACAGGAAAGGGATTTCTTTGACTCGAAAGCCATTTTTCATGGTGGAGTGAAGCATCTCAATCTGAAAAGCATACCCATCGGATCGGATGAGATCGAGATCGATGCTTTCCAGGACTTCTCGCCGGTAGCAGCGAAACCCTCCGGTAAAATCCCAGATAGGAAGAACCATAACGTAGGAGGCGTAAATATTGGAAAACTTGCTCAATAATAAGCGGCGAAATTGCCACCCTTCAACTCGGACACCGTTCAGATAGCGGCTTCCAAGAACCAAGTCATACTGCTTCATCTCGGTGAGAAATTCAGGAATCCGGTGGGGATCATGTGAAAAATCCGCATCCATTTCAAAAATATAATCAGCCCCCTCTGCCAGCGCATATTTAAACCCCTCAACGTAAGCAGTGCCCAAACCTTGTTTCCCCGGGCGATGGATGACATGGACAGAGGGATGAGTGCTGGCAAGTTCCTCGGCGATCTGACCGGTACCATCAGGAGAATTGTCATCAACAATGGTAATATAAAACTCTGGCTCTATATCAAGGATCGTCTCCACTAAACAGATGATATTTTCTTTTTCATTATATGTAGGCATGATCACCATCGATTTTTTTGATGTCGCCATATACATTCTCCCCTGCGAATTTAAAATTTTATCGGAAATGCCACTTCTCCACGATTCTCAAACAAAGTGCTCTTTCGATACATTTTCCCCTTGCAAAAAATCGCCAGCGTCTGTATAAACAGATAGATTCCCTCATTGAGCACGGAGTTTGCCCCTTCCCTTCCTTTCCCTTGCCGCTCCCGGGAAGGGAAGGGGCAGAACATGACAGAGCTCATTGAGGATCGCTCCAGACCTAGACACGACTCTGCATGATCATAAATATACGACGCATAACTTCCTGGTGAAGTATAAATAGACATTCTTGAAAATAAGGATTTTACTCCCACGCACCCATAATGTCTACTATACATTAGTAACGGCTCTCTGATCCAGATGCGCATCCGGGGGTTGGCTGAATATCGAGAGTGCCTCATTATGTTATTTCCGATAATGAGGTCGCACGTGTCAAGGGATTGTTGCATATAATTTTGCAGACCTGCTGCCAGAGAATATTGCACACAAAACGCTTCGGAACGATAAACCTATGCCAAGAGAAACTCCCCTCGCACCATTACACGTGTCAATGGGCATTATGGCGTATAATGAAGAGACGATAATCGGCACCTTATTGCGGACGATTGTTCATCAACGCTTTGACACCTGCCAACTCCGGGAAATCGTCGTGGTCGCATCCGGCTGCACCGATAATACGGAAGAGATCGTACGGCGCTATATGCAGCAAGACGCACGGATAAAACTCCTCGTTCAGGAACGGAGGGAAGGCAAAGCTTCTGCGATCAATCTATTTTTAACAAGCGCACCTGGCGAGGTTATTATTCTGGAAAGCGCTGATACGGTTCCTGCTGAAGGGACACTGGAAAAACTGATCGCACCGTTTCGGGATTCCAACGTGGGCATGACAGGCGCACGCCCCATTCCAATCAACTCCAAAGATTCTTTTGTCGGTTTTACAGTGCACTTGCTGTGGGCGCTGCATCACAGAATTGCGTTAACAAAACCAAAGCTGGGAGAGCTTATCGCGTTCAGGAATATCATCCGTACAATTCCACAAGACACTGCTGTCGATGAAGCGTCCATTGAAGCAATAATCAAAGAGCGCAGTTATGAATTGCGCTATCTTCCTGAAGCTGTTGTGAATAACAAGGGGCCAGAGAATATCAAGGATTTTATCAAGCAGCGGAGGAGG
>Ga0256845_1002607_pt1 | contig 12890 bp, 9 predicted proteins | sample RiftiametaG_FD_189101 | JGI IMG/M metagenome (GOLD analysis project Ga0256845, IMG submission 189101) | Tube worm associated microbial communities from hydrothermal vent at the East Pacific Rise, Pacific Ocean - Riftia | ecosystem: Host-associated > Annelida > Integument > Unclassified ... | reverse complement strand
CGGTGCTTCCGAAGCACCTGGGTCAGCGCCTGTCCGATCGGTACCTCACGTCCTCGGCCGCTCTTGGGAGTCCCCAGTTCTCCCCTCGCAACGGCCTGCCGGACCTTCACCAAGCTCCGGTCCAGATCCAGGTTTTCCCAGGTGAGCCCGAGCCAAGTCAGTCCCCAGGCTGATCCCCCAAGATGTACTCGCTGCGCTCGGTCTCGATGAACACCGCATCCGCGGTGACCCGGATCGACAACACCGGCGAGGTTCGGAACTCCACGTCCTGGTCGACAAACACGACCATCGAGGATCCGACCGACGGAGGGCGAATCATCTGTCCCTCGATACGAACCACCTCGACCAGGGGGCTCCCCCGCTGGGCGACCCTGGTGAGGGAGATGTTCATCACCACGATTTCGTTGGCCGCCCGCGAAGCTCGGGCCTGCCTCAGCGGCCAAAGAAAGCACCACCTCACCCTGGTTCTTCTCCAGGCCAGTAGCGGGTCCCGCTGGTGCGCCCTGTCCGGGTGATCCTACCGGTGTCGATCAGCCGCAAGATCGCAGCCTGGCGCCTCCATCGAGGGCCACCGACACGCTCGCGGACGTAGGCGGGGGAGACCGACATGGTCGAAGCCGCGCGCACGACCTCGACGATCCTCTCGTCGTAGTCGGCGCTGGAGGGACCACCGTCTCGTGCCTCCCACAGCTCGCAGACCCTGATCTGGCCGATGACTTGGCCGAGGTTTCCACGCAGCAGCTGGGATATCTCGCTGAGGCGGGTCTCCGGTCGTTCGACGAGCTCGTGGATGATCGCCCACTTGGCGGCCAGGGCGATCGCGCCGGTTGTCGGTGTTGGCTCAGTGATGTCCATTGCCTGTCGGGGGGTCGTGAAACAACCCTGGACGCCGCATGCATCGAGACCCGGGGGGCGGCGGCGAACAGGGGCGGAGAGGGACTCCCTCCACCTCCGAGATGAGCAGCAATCGACGTGCCAACTGAGGCGGGACGCCCTCGGCAGTCGAGCCGCGGCGGTCGCAGAATCTGCCCACGGTCGGCGTTTCATGGGGTCGAGGCTTGCGTTGTCGACGATTGCCCACGCATCTCGATGGCGATTGGCGAAAGCTGCCCACCCGATGACGAGAGGGTGCCCAGCCCCGCGAACTGAGACGGCACAGGTCTTGCTCAGGTGAGCCGGCGGGCCGACATGATGAACCCTCTCGACAGCGCACCAACGACCGAGACCGACCAGCTTCCATCGGTCGAGTACTCGCTCTGCGTCCACCGACACGAGGAGACCGGTTGGGTGGTGCGGAGAGTCTCGCTATGGGAGGGCCTCTCCGCCCCCTTTGAGCTCTCCGTCGAGCTCCTGTGCGAGGACACGGGGCTCGAGGTGGAGGGGCTCTTGGATATGGACGCGGAGCTGGTCATCGACCGGCAGGCGGTGGTCCGCAGTGTGTGTGGGCTGGTCACGCGCGTGGAGGTCCTCGACCCTGCTCGAGATCGGTTTTCAGTCCGGCTGAGGATCTCTCCTGCTCTCGAGGCGCTGCGCCACGGGACCAACTCGCGTCTGTGGCAAGGGATGACGGTCCCGCAGGTCGTGTGCGAGGTCGTCGAGGCGGGTCTCCTCGGCTATGGGCGAGAGCTCGACGCGAGCGGCCTGGTCGGCGATTACGCAGCGCGGGTGTACATCGTGCAGTACGGGGAGAGCGACCTTCGGTTCATCGCGCGCCTGCTCGCGGAGGAGGGCATCGCGTACCACTTCGACCACGAGCGGGGGACCGGTCGCGAGGTGATGGTGCTGCGGGACAGCGGCGATGTCTGGCCCGAGCTGACGACGACCGGCACAGACGCGATCTTGCCCGTGATCCGCTCGCGGGCGGAGCAGGCGGAGGTCGAGAGCGTCCAATCGATCTCCAGCGCCCGCGGGCTCAGGGCCACCCAGGCTGCGCTGCGCTGCTTCGACTGGATGGCGCCCAGCGAGTTCAGGATGGAGTCGGCCACCCTCGAGGGCCCAGGGCGGAGCCCGAGGGAGGTCTACCGTCACCCGCTCGCGGACGAGGCCCCGCCGAGGATTCACGGGCCGGCGGACTTTCTGAACCGGGGGCCCTGCGTCAGGTTTTGGGGCCGGAGCAACGCTATCGGGCTCCAGCCTGGAGCCCGATTCTCACTCTCTGAGGCCGGCGCTGGCTTCGACCGAGAGTTGTTCGTCACTCAGGTTCGGCACACGGGAGACTGCCCACAGGTCGAACCCGGCGGGGGCGAAGGCGGGGCCGAGTATGACAACGAGTTCGAGTGCGTCCTGTTCGACGATCGAGCCTGGCTGCCCGCGCCCCTCGAAGGCCCGAGAGACCCCGGGACGCAGACGGCGATCGTCACCGGGCCCGAGGGAGAGGAGATCCACACCGACGAGTTTGGGCGGGTCAAGGTCCGCTTCCACTGGGATCGGGTGCATACGCTCACCGACGACACCTCGGTCTGGGTCCGTGTCGCCCAGCCCTGGGCGGGCGCCGGCTTTGGCTGCGTGTTCACGCCGCGTGTGGGCATGGAGGTCGTCGTGGAGTTCATCAATGGGGATCCGGCTCGACCGCTGATCGTGGGCTGCGTGTCCAATGGCGATCAAGCTCCGCCCTTGGACCTCCCCAGCGAGAAGACAAAATCGGGAATTCGGACACGCAGCTCGCCCGGCGGTGGCGGACACAACAGCCTGCTGTTCGAGGACGCCCTGGGCCACGAGGTGATCGAACTTCACGCCCAGCGCGATCTGGAGGAGGTGATCCGAAACTGCGAGTCGAGGCGGATCGGTCGGGATCGAAGCCAACAAGTCGGTGGGAACCTGAGCGAGTCGGTGGAGCTGGACGACACGCGGGCGATCGGGGGCAAGCAGACGACCACGGTCGGTGGCGACAGCGTCTCTACGGTGCAGGGGGCGACACATCGGACCCACAAGGGGCGTCGGGAGACAGTGGTCGACGGGGACGACGAGATGCGGGTGCAAGGGTTGAGCTGCGGGGTGCACTTGGGGGCACGGGAGGCGGTCGTTCACGGAGAGGACACGACCACCGTGGTCGCCAGCGGGGCCGCGCCGGCGCGCCACACGACGACCGTCGAAGGGCTGTCTCGCCTCGACGCGAGCGAGTCGGTCGAGGTGCTGGCGGGGACGGTGATCACGCTGCGCACGGCGAGAACACCGGGGGCTGGGGCCCACCTGGTCCTCGACCATGGGCAGACCAAGCAGTGGTCCGAGGACAGCCACGAGCTCGTGGCTGAGCGCAAGCTCGACCTTCGCGCGGGCACGCGGCTCGAGGCACGAGTCGATGGGGCCTCGGTCGTGCTCGAGGACGACAAGGTCGAGATCGTCGCAAAGGAGATCCGCCTGGTCGCGGGCGCGTGCACCCTCGTCCTCGATGAGCGCGGGCTCAGCATCGAGGTCAATGAGATGAGCGTCGAGGCCAAGGGGGACATCCACCTCGAGGGGGCGACCGTCACGGTCGATTGAGAGAGCGAAGCACCCTTATGTCCGAACAAAAACACTCCGACCCCAAGACCCTGGCGCTCGCCCATGAGCGCAGCATGACGCTCACGGACCACAGGTTGATCATCGCAAACGCTGATGGGGAGATGGAACTCGAGATCCTGTTGACCGGCGAGGGTCCCGTGGTCCGGGTGCGCGCGGCCGAGCTGGCGATCGAGAGTTCAGGGCGAGTCAGCGTGGACTGCGAGCGCTTCGAGGTGCACGCCCGCGAGGCGATCCGCCTGGCCTCGGACGGCGACCTCGAGGCTTCTGTCGCGGGAGATGCCACGTTGAAGGCCGCGGGGCATGCCCTCTGGGAAGGCCGCTCGGTCCGGGTGCGGGCCAGCCGAGGGGAGGCCCATATCGACGCCAGTGACGATGTGCGGGTCGATGGTGGGCGGATCCTCCTGAATAGTTGACTGTCCTTTGGAGCAAGCTCGTTCGCGGCGGGCAAAAGTTGACCGCCAATGGTCCTGTGCATGGTCAAAAATTGACCATCGGTCGAGCCTGGGGCAGCTGGGGGCCGATGTGTTTGGGCACGACTTTTGCTGACGCTACCGACACGTCATGGCGCCATTTCTTCGCACCTGCATCGTGTTCGCCGACCTGCGGGGAACCCACATCGACGTGCTAGCGTTCGCTGCGCGGGGGCGCTCGTGAGAGACGAATCGAAGAAATACCAGCTCTCTCAACCCATCGGTAAAGGCGGCATGGGAACGGTCTGGAGCGCGCTTCGCTTGGGTGAGGCTGGGATGATCAATCCCTGCGCGATCAAGGTCTTGCACCCGATGCTCGCGGTCACTGCCGAAGACCGGGAGCGCTTTTTGAACGAGGCTCGGATCTCGGCGCAGCTCGACCACAGCCGCATCGTCAAGGTTACCGACACGAGCATCGTGCACGACTGCCCCTGCATTGTGATGGAGTGGGTCGACGGCGTGGACCTGCACGACTTTCTGGATCGGATCGGTGAGCAGCTCCAGCTCGATGTCTGTCTCTACATCGTGGGCGAGATCTTGGATGCCCTCGAGTACGCCCACGAGCGGACCATTGGTGGCAACGACGCCGGGGTCATCCACTACGACATCAAGCCGAGCAACATCATGATGTCGTCGTCCGGCGAGGTGAAGCTGACGGACTTCGGCATCGCCCGATTCGCGGCGGCGTGTGAGAGCACGCTCTCGCACTCGGTGGGGACGCCCCGCTACATGTCGCCCGAACAGATGAGTGGCCGCGGCCGGCGTGAGAGCGACATCTACAGTTTGGGCGTGGTCCTCCACGAGCTGCTCGCTGGTGAGCGCTACCTCCCCAAACTGGACAACCATCAGTTTCAGATGGCGGTCTTGGCCGGTCACGTCGCCGAGCTCGAACGCTCCGATATACCGGCGTGGCTCGAACAGCTGCGCCGGCAGATGCTGCACACTGATGCGGCCCAGCGCCCGCGGGCCGCCGACGCGCGGGCGTTGATTTTACGCCAGACATCTTTTTATCATATCGGTGCGCGGAAGCTGCGAGAGCTCTACGAGCAGCACATCGGCGAGCGGCGCTCGGGGCTGACGGACGTGCTCGACCTCGATGGCCTCGACGACTACATCCTTCACATTGCGAAAGGCACGGGCCGGTCGATGGGGTCGAGATCCGAGGGGGCTCGCTCCAAGTCCGTCGGCGAGCGCCTCGCTTCGGTTTCGGGGAGCTACATCCCCGTGGGCGCAGACACCGTGCCAGACGACGTCCCCGTGCGCCGCCGCAAGGCCCGAGAACCGAAACCCGAGCGGACCGAGACTGAGGCTCCCCCGCACCTGGAGCTCCCGGAGGTCGCAGAGCCACCCCTTGTCCGAGAGGCATCCCCGACTTCGGCGGCCGAGGTCGAGTCGGCGGACGAGCAGCCGATCGAGCCCACTGTCCGCCTCACGCCCAGCTTTCACGGGACGCTGCTCGGACTGGGTGTGCTTCCCGTCGCTGCTGCACACACGGCGACCGAAGACGCGGCACCAGAGGACGTGCCCGTCTCACGCGAGGCGTTGGCGTCGTCGGTCCCGATGGCACAGGCGGCGACTGGGTCGGTCTCAGACACCTCTGGCGCGGTTCGGGTCGGGCGAGGGTGGTTGATCGTGGCGTGGGTAGGCGTGTCTGTGCTCGCCGTGGGCCTCGGTCTCACGGCGTGGCAACTGCGGGTCGCCAGACGTGCCACACCGGAGCCGGTGGTCGCCGAGTTAGCGAGCTCGACTGGAGCGGGATCGCTGGCGTCGACCCCAGACGGGGCGCCCGAGCCCACGCTCGCGCGAGCGGCCCTGAGCGAGCCCGTGCTCCTAGAACCAGAACCCCCGCGCCACGCCGAGGCCGTCGACCCTCAGTCTCGGCGAACGGAGATCGAGGATACGCCGCCCGGTGATGCCGAAGAGCTGCCGCCGGCGCTCGAACCCACACCGGAGACGGCGCCACAAGAGCCCAAACCCGAGCCCAAACCCAAACCCAAACCGGCCCCCAGACGCCGGGTGTTCACGGCTTTTCAGATCGCGCAGTCGGGCGTCGTCACGGGCGTCGTCGAGGTCGGGGCACACCGCCTGGACTACCGCTACGCCGCCAGCGTGGATCTGGCCCCGGGAAAGTACAAGGTGCGCTGGCGCGCCGAGGCCGGCGACGAGTGGCACGAGGTCGGCTCGATTCGGATCAAGCCCCTGCCCTCGGGCGAGTACTACCAGGTCAAGCTCACGGGCTCCGCGGCCATCGTCCGCGCGCGCGAGGAAGGATCGACGAAGTGAATCCACGCCTCGCAACGCTTCCGACCTTGGGAGAGGAGCTCGCCCAGGGTCGTTTTGTGCTCCGGGAGAAGCTCGGTGAAGGAGGGACCGCCGTGGTCTACCTCGCTGAAGATCGGCAGGGCGGTGGCCTCGTCGCGCTCAAGCTGCTCATCCCCCGCTACCTGGGCCGGTCCGAGCGAGAGCAGCGGCTGGTCAACGAGGCGGACTACCTGCGGCGCCTGCAGGGCTCGGCCTATATCGTCGGCTATGTGGACTCGGGCCGGCTCGAGGATCGGGAGCGATGGCCGTGGTTGGCCACCGAGCGACTCGAGGGCTACGAGCTCGACCGCCTCTTTGTCGAGGGTGAGGTCGACATCCCTCGGGTCGTCGATATCGCCCGACAGCTGGCCAGGGCGCTCGCCGATTGCCACCGGGCAGGAGTGATTCACCGAGACATCACCCCCGCCAACGTGATGCTGGTCGACGGGGACACGAGGGTGAAGCTGTTCGACTTCAGCCATGCCGCGGACATGCTCGCGCCCCAGGCTGAAGTCGGCAGCCGGGACCGCCTGACCGGGGTCTTCGATACGCCCGGCACGCTGGGCTACATGAGCCCAGAGCAGGCCGCGCGGGGCCACGCCTCTGTCGGCATGGACGCGTTTGGATTTGGGCTGCTGCTGTTCAAGCTCGTGACCGGGCGCAGCGCTTACCGCCAGTACCGGGACCGCGGCGCCTTCATTCAGGCCCAGCGTGAAGGCAAGCTCGAGCCCCCTCGCCTGCACGCGTGGGCGTACGCGGCCCCCGAAGCGCTCGCCGACATCGTCCACGAGACCACCCAGCGCGACGGCGCGAAGCGGCCCTCGATGGCCGAACTCAGCCGGCGCCTCGACGCCATCGCCTGTGACTTGGGACTGCCCGAGCTCGCCTGGGATGGTGACGGGGATGGTGACAGGGACGGGAAACCCGGGGGCATCGAGCCCGAGGCCCCGGTGGCCCCCTCCCCCAAGGCGGCGACGTTGGCGAGCAAGATTGGCCCCGGTCCAGGGCCGGTGCGTTCCGTCCGCGTGGGCGCGAGCGAGGCGATGACGGGTCCAGGTTCTCCCTCGGCGGAGGGCGGGGGCTCCGTCGAGGAGTCGAAGCCTGCAGAGGGGCCTGAATCCGCAGAACCAACCCAGCCCGCGGACTCGACCGCTCCGAACGCCGACCCTGAGACGACGGCCCGCCCTCTGTCTCGGCCACCCGATGCCGACGCGACCCAGCGCCTGGATGCGGCGACGCTCATCCGCGCGGCAGGGAGCGTCGAGGCGCCCAAGACGGATGCCTGGGGAGCCTGGCCTCGACGGCCTGCGGACGCTGTCCCTCGTTCCGCATCCCCGGAACCGAAACCGGAACCGAAACCGGAACCGGACCCAGATCAGACCCGGGTCGAGCTCGCCTTTGCCCGACCGCCGCACCTGCGAGGGGAGTCCACACCCGTCCCGCCGAGTCCCGCGGCCGCTCCCCCAGCCGAGCCACTGTGGGAGCCGCGATCGCTCCCAGAAGATGTGGACGACTTCGCGGACGACCCCCCAGGTCGACCTTGGCCGCGCCGTGCCGCGCTGTTGTTGCTGGGCCTCGGACTGTCGGTCGCCGCGGTGTTGTTGCTCGTCGACCGTGGGCACCTCAGCGCTGACCCAGAGCGCGATACCGAAGACCGAAACCCGGCGGCGACGACCCTCGGCCCGGCCGTCGAAGACCTCGACGGCGAGGCTGGCGGGTCCAGCGACAGAGCGGACACCCCCGACGACGTCAGGCCCGACGACGTCAGGCCCGACGACGTCAGGCCCCCCGACGACCTGCCCACACCCGAGACCATCGAAGATCCCCCCGCTCTCGAACCGAAGCCGAAGCCGAAACCGAAGCCGAAGCCGAAGCCGAAACCGGAGCCCGAGTGCGACGGGGTCGAGGCCGACGGTCGGGCCGCGTTCAAGACTTACGACTGGTCCCAGGCGGCCCGTCTCAGCGCCCGCAAAGCTTGTTGGTCTTCGAGCAAAGAGCGAGTCTTCATCCAGACCAAATCGCTCTACGCCCTCCACGACTTCTCGAAATGTGCGCGGGTCGGCAAGGGCTCGGGCGACCCACGTGTGACCGCCCTCGTCGGGTTCTGCAAGATCGCCAGCGTGCCCTGACTCCGCCCAGGAACTCCCTCATGAACTTGTCCCTCGTCCCTCGTTGCCTCGTCGTCGCTGCGCTCACCTGCGGCCTGCCCCTCTTGCCCAGCCTGGCCTCGGCGCAGGGGCCTGCGCTCGGAGACGAGGGCCCCGCCCACGTCGTTCGCCTCGAGGTCGACGCCAGCCGAGCCGGGCCGTTCGCGGTCCCGCCCTACGAAGCGCTGTTCCTCGGCCAGCTTCGATCGGCCTTTGCCGACGCCGACATCGAGCTGGTGGGCGAGGCCCCCGCGGGCGCCCCCACGCTGCGCGTCGAGATCGTCTCGGCGTCCTCGGACGGCCCCGACATGACCCTTCGATTTTTGTGGATCGCCGACGGAGCCGACCCCAGCCTCGTCTTTCCGGCGGTGGACTGCAGGACCTGCCTCAACGAGATCATGGGCGCCCACGCCGAGGCCCGGAGTCCCAAGCTGGTCGCCGCTGCCCAGGCCCACTTCAACGCCCTCGAGGAGGGCAGCGAGGGCGGCGAGGACACGGGCGCCGGGGAGGAGGGGGACGACGGTGATGACGGTGATGACCATGGCCCCGGGGATCCTGTAGACACGCCCCCGATCGGCCCACTCGGGATCTCGGGGGCCGTGGGCCTCGGTGTGGGTCTCGCCCTGACCATCGCCGGCGCCGTCGAGATCTCCAAGGGGCAGGTCCCTGTGCCCGGGACCAGCTACCTCGACACAAGCGAGGACCATCGCCCGCGCGGTGGCATCCTGGTCGGGGTCGGATCAGCCGTGTTGGTCGCGGGCGCCGTTATGCTCGGCGTGGACCTCGTACACCGCAGGGCGGCCAACGGCGACCGGGCCGCGAGCGCACACCTCTTTCCTCTGCTCACCCCGACCACGGCCGGCTTCGGCGTCGTCGGCCAGTTTTGACCCGAAGGACCCACCATGAACAAGCACAGCGCGCTGCTCCTTCCCTCTGCCTTCGCCATCGGCCTCGCCCTCTCCGCTTGCCTGGTCACCCGGACCAGCCCCAACGCCGATCACTGCGCCCGCGCCGACGGCGACGCGACCTGTGCAGAGCGCTACGGGGAAGCCCGGCCGCACTGCACCCTGCCGTACACCTCCGAGGACATCCCTTGTACCCCCGACGATGGCGAGGAGACCTACGGCTGCGTCGTCGAGCGCCCCCAGCTCGACGCCTGCTACGTCCCCTGCGGCGGCGACATGGACGTCACCCAGGATGACTCGTGCCTCGAGGGTTCGGAGACGGAGACGGAGACCACGGGGACCGAGACCAGCGAGACAGAGACCAGCGAGACGGGCCCAGAGCCGTGTGAGGGACCGGAGGACTGCGAGAGTGCAGAGGCGCCGTTTTGTGACGACCTGTCTGGGGAGTGTGTAGGGTGTGAAGGGGTGATGGACCCGGATGGGGCGTGCGCAGAGCTGGACGCGGGGGTGCCGCTGTGTGTCGAAAATGCCTGCGTGCAATGCACCGGGGAACAGGACGCGGCGTGCGGTGACCTGACGCCGATCTGTGACGTGGAAACGAACACCTGCATCGGGTGCTCGGGGCATGATGAGTGTCCTGAGAGCGCTTGTAATATTGCGGAGGGGAATTGCTTTGACCCGGCCAGCGTCGTCCATGTTGATGGAACAACCCCCTGTGCCGATGGTGACGGGACAGAACAAGATCCATACTGTGACCTCGGGGAAGCGCTGATTGCGGTGCCAGGTGAGTCGCTTATCGTTCTTCATCCAATGTTGTCGAACCCGTTTTCCTATGTTGAGGCGAATACGATTTCATCCATAGTTGCAATATTTGGGGCGAACGGCGAAGTGATGCCTACCGTGCAGGGAGCGGGGTCCATCGCCGCATTGACGGTGCCGGGCTCGGGGCAGCTGTTCCTGGCCGGCATTCAGCTGTCAGGCGCTCAACTGGAGGCGCCGGGGATCCGTGTCAACGGTCAAGCCTGGATCGAGAAATCCCGCATCGTGAACAACAGCGGTGGGGGCATCGTCGTCGACAACGGCGGGTCGCTCTTCCTGGAGAACAGTTTTGTTGGTGGAAACGTCGATGATGTCGATGCTATTCTGGTGGTTGATGGAAGCGCCCAAATCAACTATTCAACGCTGGCAGGAGGTGGGGACCTCGAAGAGACCGCGTCGGCTCTATCCTGTACCCCCGGTTCAAGTGTCTCAGTCCGAAACAGTATACTTGTGGCCGTTTCGGCTGGCCCCGAACTCGTTTGTGATGACGCGACAGTGACCGACAGCGCGCTTGAAGGGAGCCTTGGCGACAACTTAGAACTCGGCGAACTGGTGCCCGGTTGGTTTGCCAGCTACGCCCTCGGAGACTTCTCCCTTGTCGGAGGCATGTATCCCCCCGCGATTGAGATGGCCGCAACCTGGCTCGACGGAGACCCGGCCACGGACATCGAGGGCGATGCCCGTCCGACCACCGACGGCATGCCAGACTTCGCAGGCGCGGACCGAATTCCATGACCATTTCAAGCTCAAACACCACTACCTCCAAGTCCATGACCACGCGACTTCAAACCCGGGCCTGCCTCTTGGCCCCCTCGTGGCTGCTCCTCGTGGCTTGTCCTGGGCCGGTCACTGGAGCGCAAGAAGGTGCTGAGGATGAGGTAGGAACTTCCGATGGAAGAGAAACCGCAGACACCGGGGGTACCACCACGGGGACGGAGACCAGCGAGACAGAGACCAGCGAGACGGGCCCAGAGCCGTGTGAGGGACCGGAGGACTGCGAGAGTGCAGAGGCGCCGTTTTGTGACGACCTGTCTGGGGAGTGTGTAGGGTGTGAAGGGGTGATGGACCCGGATGGGGCGTGCGCAGAGCTGGACGCGGGGGTGCCGCTGTGTGTCGAAAATGCCTGCGTGCAATGCACCGGGGAACAGGACGCGGCGTGCGTTGACCTGACGCCGATCTGTGACGTGGAGACGAACACCTGCATCGGGTGCTCGGGGCATGAAGAGTGTCCGGCGAGCGCTTGTAATATTGCGGAGGGGAATTGCTTCGACCCGGCCAGCGTCGTCCATGTTGATGGGGACAACCCGTGTGGGGCTGGCGATGGGAGCGATGAATCCCCGTACTGCAGCCTCAGCGAGGCGCTGCTCGATGCATCTGAAGATCCTGTTCTAATCGTGCACGAGGTCGTTGGAGATCCATTAGTCTACCTTGAGTCCAATACAATCTCCATATCAGCTGCAATTTTCGCCGCGCCTGGCGAATCGCCGGTGGTGCGAGGCTCGGTTTCTTCCGCGCTGACAGTCTCGTCGTCAGGGCATCTGTATGTTAGCGGGATATCGATCGATAGCACCGCCGGTGGGTCTGTTGGTATTCTGATCCAGGGCGGCCAGACCTGGATCGAGAAATCCCGCATCGTGAACAACAGCGGTGGCGGTATCGTCGTTGATGGCGGCGGGTCGCTGGTGCTCGAGAACAGTTTTGTCGGTGGAAATACAACCGATGTCGATGCCCTCGTTGTCACAGATGGCTCGGCGACAGTCATCTACTCGACTCTCGCCGGTGGGGCTGCTGCCTCGAACGCGCTGAGCTGCGAGGCTGGGGCCACGGTCGACATCCGCAACAGTCTCCTGGTCTCACGTCAGAGCGAAGACGAAGTGGTTTGTGATGAGGCAATCTTGTCCAACAACGCTCTTGAGATGGATGTAGCCGAGAATACCTCGCTGGGTGAAATGCCTGACACATCTTGGTTTGTGAGCTATATGAGCGGCGACTTTTCGCTGTCGGGTGCACACCCCGAAGCGATTGAGATGGCAGCGACCTGGCTCGACGGAGACCCGGCCACAGACATCGAGGGCGATGCCCGTCCGACCACCGACGGCATGCCAGACTTCGCAGGCGCGGACCGAATTCCATGACCAATACCGCCGCGAGCATCACTACCTTTTTGTAGGTGAAGACCTCAGCGCGTGAGCACCAGATATGCTGACTCCCCTCAACTCCGTCCTCGTCGTGTCGCTGGTCGCTGCGTGGCTCTCGATGTTGGCAGTCTGGGCCTGGCGTCGCCGCCGAGAGTTCCGCGCCAAGGCGGCCGCTGTGCGGGAGGAGTTCGACGCGCCGCGCCCCGTCACCCCTGGTTTGGGCGTGGTGGCCGGCCTCGTCGAGTATGTGCCGGGTGAACGGGTGGCCGCGCACGTCGAGTGCCAGCAGGGCCGACTCCTGGTCCCCGGCGAGGATGGGCTCGAGGTTGAGCAGTATAGAGAATCCTGGCTGAAATGGATGCGGCCCTTTTACATCCGGGCCGCCGACGGCCAGCGGGTCTTGGTGCGCCCCACCCCCGAGACCCTGTTGATCGACGACGTCCAGGTGTTTCACACGGGAGAGCCACTGGGCAACACGGGGTCTCGGGTCGAGGCCGAGCGCCATATCGCGTGGTTGGCCCCCGATGAGCGGGTCGTCGCGCTCGGCGAGGTCTCGCGCTTGCAGGGGACCTCTGGTGGGCCCTGCTGGGTCCTGGATTCCCCTGCCGG
>Ga0256845_1002606_pt1 | contig 12891 bp, 15 predicted proteins | sample RiftiametaG_FD_189101 | JGI IMG/M metagenome (GOLD analysis project Ga0256845, IMG submission 189101) | Tube worm associated microbial communities from hydrothermal vent at the East Pacific Rise, Pacific Ocean - Riftia | ecosystem: Host-associated > Annelida > Integument > Unclassified ... | reverse complement strand
GCATCTTCTTTTCCGTAAATATTTGTTGGAACATCAATATCAGGCATTTTAGAACTTGTAAACAAATCTGCACGAACACCAGTTGGAGAAACCCAACCACTAGCCGATTCAATTGACCCAAGACGTTTTGGTTTTTTGTCTACTGATTCAAAACTTCCATTTGGAACAAGGTTCTGTGCTTCCTGACCAAAAGAAAACATTGAGAATACACTAAAAGCAATAGTTGCAATTATATTTTTCATGTTATTTGTATTTAATTTCATAGTTTTTCACTGTTTTAATAAATGTTTTCACTTTTTCTGGATCAACGTCAGGATATACTCCATGCCCTAAGTTAACAATATGTCTTTTACTTTCATACGAATCGAGCATATTATTTGTCAATCGTTCAATCTCTTCATGTGAAGAATATAATGCGCAAGGATCTAAATTCCCTTGAAGTGTTACATTCTCTCCCACAATTTTTCTTGTTTCAGCAATATCTGTATTCCAATCAAGTCCAATCGTTTGACAATTCATCTCTGCTAATTTAGCATTTGAACTACTTGCTCCTTTCGCAAAAAGTGTAACAGGAACTTCTGTAATTTCTTTCGCTATTCGATCTAAGTACTTCAAGCCAAATTCAGCATACTGAGCATCTCCTAATATCCCTGCCCAAGAATCAAAAATTTGAACGATATGCACTCCAGCTTTAATTTGTGCTTTCAAATATTTAATTGTCACATTCGTGATTCGATTTAGCAACTCATGTGCCAAAGTCGGATTTGTGTATAAAATTTTACGGGCTTCTGAAAAAGTTTTAGAACCTTGTCCTTCTGTCATGTAACAAAAAATCGTCCATGGAGCACCTGCAAAACCGATCAATGGAACTCTACCATTCAATTCTTTATTTGCAATTCGAATCGCTTCCGTAACGTAACCTAATCTGTCCTCTACATCAAAATCCACATTTGCAAATTTCAATTGTTCTTCAGTACGAATTGTTTTTTCAAACCATGGCCCTTTTTTCTCCACCATTTGATATTCTAAACCCATTGCTTCAGGCACAACCAAAATATCGGAAAAAATTATTGCAGCATCCACGCCTAAGATGTCTACCGGCTGAATTGTTACTTCGGCTGCCCTTTCAGGAGTTTCAACCAACTCTTTAAATCCTGATAGTTTACCTCGAACAGCTCTATATTCAGGAAGAATACGTCCAGCTTGTCGCATTAACCAAACAGGGTAACGTTCAATCGACTCACCTCTGGCCGCTCTTAATATCAAGTCATTTTGAAATTTCATAGCTACAAATATACTAAGAAAAAAGGAAGAAAAAAAGTGAAAATGTTGTCTATTTATTTGTGCATATAATTACCAATTTATTTTTTCAATTCCTTTGTTTACTAAGTATTCATTCGTTTTTGAAAAAGGTTGACTACCGAAGAATCCTCTGTAAGAAGAAAGTGGTGAAGGGTGTGGTGATTTTAAAATTAAATTTTTGTTTTCATCAATGTCCTTTCCTTTTTTCTGCGCTTTTGCTCCCCATAAAATATAAACGATATTTTCAGTGTTTTCATTTAAAACCTGGATTACTGCATCTGTAAATTTCTCCCATCCTTTGTTTTTATGACTATCAGCCTCCCCCTCTTTTACTGTTAGAACTGTATTCAATAATAAAACACCTTGTTTTGCCCAATTCGACAAATCGCCATCAAGAGGCATTTCCTTGTTTAAATCACTTTCATATTCTTTGAAAATATTCTTTAAACTTTTGGGCAATGGAAAAACAGAAGCATCACACGAAAAACATAAGCCGTGTGCATGCCCTCTTGTTGGATAAGGGTCTTGTCCAAGAATAACAACTTTCACTTTATCCAAAGGACATTCATTAAACGCCCTAAAAACGAACTCTTTCTCCGGAAAAATACTCCCTTGATTGTACTCGTCCTCAACAAAACTCATCAATTCTTTGAAGTAAACCTGATCAAATTCACCCTTGATTTTTTCTCCCCAATATTTTTCCATTTTAAATTCCATTAAACGAAACTAATCGTTTTTCGTAAGAATCATTAAATTTGTTCTTATGAAATTACTTTTCCCCCTTTTTATTTTATCTTTTCTTTTTGCTTGTAGCGAAGAGACTGAAAAAAAAACAACCGTTGAAGAACCTATTGTTATTGAAACTTTAGATCAGAAAATTGCGCATCATATTGAAGCATCTTTACAAATTCCAGCAACTGAGCAATACACCTTTGAAACGTTTTCTGCTCAATTAAATACTGACGATAGTCTAGACATGATAATCACTGTCAACCTATTAGATCGAGCTATGGAGAAAGCTTTGAAATCAAATAACTTAGCAACAAGAGTTGAATCTGGGTATTTAGGAAGATATAACTTCTTGTTTTTCTACGATGGTGCGACACAAAAAATAAGTACAGAAATTCCCGTTCCTTCTAGTGCTATGGCAAAATTAAATGTTCAATTTAAGCATATTCGCTCTGAAGCGTATTACGATGTTTTGGTCAGTTATAAACTTGAAAATGCCTCGTTTACACGATTTTTTACAATTATTAATCGTTTACCCAAAGAAATTTTTGAAATGATGAATTATGATGGGTTAGGAGATATTGAAAGTGAGGCTTACTTTGTAAAATATGATGATGGAAGCTATTCATTAGCCAAAGACATTCTGATTTACAAAGGAAAATTAGAGCAAATAAAATTTAATGACCCTAAGAGAATCTACGATTACGAACCAAATATTGAAGAAACAGATGTATTAGAAAGAAAATGGTTTTTCAATGACAATGACTTAAAATATTACACGATGAAGGATTAATGTATTTAATTCAACTATTCAACAATAGTATATATATTAAAAAACAGCTTTTATAGATGCTGTAAAATTAATCCCAGGAGCAGAAATACCTGATCCTGTAGTTCGATAAAGTTGATTGGTTATGTTTTCTAAGCCTAAATTCAAGGAAAGATGTTTATTGAAAAAGTAAGCACCTTTAATATTTAACGTATACCATGAAGGAGTAAATGTCAATCCATTTTCATCTGTAGCATATTCGTAATCACCTCGCTCCAGTAAAGGCATATCATCATGTTCCATTTTAGCTTGGTAAACTACATAAAATTCTATGTGTAAATGTCTCCGTTTATATCCTAGTGATGTTCTTCCAAAAAGTGGTGCTACATGAGATTTTGGGAAATAAGCTGCGCTGTCAATATTGTATTCGAATCCTTTTTGGTAGCTGATCATACTTTTCAATGCTAACCCTTTCCCAAAAACAAATTCAACTCCACCTTGAACGCCGTACACGTATGCATTACTAATATTTTGAATTGCCAAAACTTGACTATTTACACCTTCATAAACAATACTGTCTTGTCCATTGAATTGATAAGTTGATCTAGCCAATGCATCTTTCAAATAAGTTCCATAAACCGCACCATCAATCTTAAAACGGCTTTTTATTGCTTGAACAAAACCAATTTCAGCATTGTATGCATATTCAGGTTTCAAATCTACATTCGGCACGATAACACTCCCCGGCTCAGAATCAAATACTTTCCCGATATCATCAATATTTGGCGCTCTAAACCCAGTTGAAACATTAAAATAAAACTGAGCGTAAACAGAAGGATTGAACACTAACCCTAAACTTCCATTCAATGCACCATTCAAATTTGAGACTTCTGTAGAAGGAAAAGTGAATAATGTTGTGTCAAATTTGGCTTCGATGTCGTAAAAGCTATAACGTACACCTGAGTTTAGCGTCCATTTTTCCGTCAATTCAAATTTTGAAGACAAATATGCTCCGTATGTTTGCCACGTACTCTTATCAGGATAACGCGGGTTAATTATCGACTTAGAACCGTCAACAATTGATTCTCTGAACGCATTTGAACCTACATAATCAAAAACACCTTCAAATCCGTAGAAAAGAACCATTCTACTCCCCCATTTCTTTTGCAAATCAACATTCATTGAAAAAGCATTCACTTCTTCGAATTGTCTTCGAATTAAAGAACTTCCTGTTTTTCTATCGTGACGACTCTCTTTGAATTGTTGGTACGCAAGTGTTATCCTTAATTGATCGTAAAAAACATTGTCCTTTGTTTGGTTGATAAGCGAAAGTCTATGCATCACCCATTGCTGAGGTCCATAATACCACTCAGCTTTATCTAAAATACCATCATCGTTATTATCTTGAATCAAGCGGTCATATCTAGGTGCATTACTTGTTTTTGAGAAATTCAATCCATAAGTCAAGTCCCATTTTTCATTTAATCTAAAAGTTACTTTGTGTAGAAAACTAAACTGTTCGTAACCTGATTCAACTTGTTTTTGGGGATTAGGATTAACAACAGTTGTATCGATTCCATTAATCGTTGTTTGAAAAGTTGGACGAAGAAAATGATTATTTCCATATTTCCCGGTTTTTAGATCCCCGAAGTGAGAAAAAGTAATCGCGGTAGAAGTTGCCCACTTTTTCGTACCATAATTAAAATCAAGGTGTGTTGTTGACTCGTTACTTGCAGAAGAATAACGCGTAAAAGCAGTCGTTTTAATCAAAGATTTGAGTGAATCCGTTGAGAATTTGGGCAGTAATGTTGTAAAGTTCATCACCCCTCCAATTGCATCACTTCCATATATAACTGAACCTGGTCCAAATTGTATTTCAGCAGATTCAAGTGAGTTTCCATCCAAAGAAATAATATTCTGTAGATTTCCTGAACGGAAGATGGCATTATTCATTCTTACTCCATCCACAACAATCATTACACGATTTGTTCCAAACCCACGAAGTTGTGGAGAACCACCAGCCAATTGACTTTTCTGTACAAAAACATATCCGCTAGCCTCCAAAAGGTCTGCTGTCGTTTGTGCCTCAATTATTCCTAAATCTTTTAGGTTTAATTTAGATATTCTACTTGAAATTTTCGATTTATCTTGCCCCCAACGATTTGCTGTAACAACAACTTCAGACACCGCTAGATGAACATCTGACAACTCTACCCAAACTACTTTCTCTAAAGCTGTATAAGAGAATGATTTTGTTTCATAACCGGTGTAAGCAACATAAACTGTGTCACATCCTTTAAAATCTTTCAAATGAAATTTTCCTTCAGAATTGGCTATAATCTGTACCTTTGGGTGAACAGAATATACTTTCACCCCAGGTATTCTTTCCTGAGTTACTTCATCTAAAACCGTTATTTCTTGTGCAGATAATTGCCCAAAAGAAAGAACAATCAAAAGTGTTAAAACATGAAATATTTTTTTTAGCATAGTTGCAAATGTACATTTTCTATTTCTTCCGCTTATATTTGTTGCAATGGAATTTACATTAAAACAAGAAAAAACTTTTCGTTACGAAATTTTAAACGGATCTGCACAAGCAAAAACTGTGCTATATGTACTGCATGGATATGGTCAATTGGTGAAATTCTTTATTCAAAAATTTAAAACTTTGGATAAAGACGTCTTAATTGTTGCTCCTGAAGGAATGCATCGTTTTTATTTACGGGGAACTTCTGGTCGAGTTGGTGCGTCATGGATGACCAAAGAGGCGCGAGAAATAGACATTCAAGATAATCTAAATTATTTAAATAAAATAGATTATCTTATATCTTCAGAATTCCCCATTGTAAACAGGCATCTTTTAGGATTTTCACAAGGAGGAGCTACTGCTTTGCGATGGAAAATGGATCAAACAGTTCAGTTCAATTCAACCATAATTTGGGGAAGTGATTTTCCAAGAGAGCAAGAATGGCCCATTCCTTTTAAACGTGAAAAAAAGAATTATTTCCTCGTTGGTGATGAAGACGAATTCTTTAATGACGAAACACGTTCACAATTGACAGAATATTACTTATCTTTGGGTTTCAATATTGAAATTTACGCAGGTAAACATGATATTGAAATTAAAACATTACAAAAACTATTAGCGCAAATTAAAAGCTCTGTTTTGGCATAGTTTCTGATTAGAGCTTTGAAAATTAAGAAAACATGAAACTTTTATTTACACTTTTAACAATCTTCACTTTAAGTTCAATTTCATTTGCACAAGGTGATTCTCAAGCAATTTTGAATCGTTTATCCAAAAAGATGAAGACACATAATTCTTTTTACATTGAATTTAGTGCAAACACAAAAAATAGTTCAACGGGTACAAATACTACTGACACAGGTAAGGGCTGGGTAAAAGGGAAGAAGTTTTACGCTTCTTTTGGTGACAACACAATTATTTCAAATGGTTTAAAAACATGGATGATTGTGAAAGAAGAAAAATCTGTGTACGAATCTGATGCGGATGATGAAGAAGATGGAATTAATCCAAGAAAATTGATGACAATTTGGGAAGATGGTTTTAAAAACAAATACGGTAAGGAAACAACACTGAACGGTGAAAAAGTCCATGTTATTTATTTATATCCAAAAGATCCTGGACAAGCAGAATTCCACACTGTAATTCTTTACATTTCTAAATCCAAAGAAGACTTAAAGAAAGTTGTTATTAAAATGAAAGACGGAACAGTAATGACGTACAACTTAAAAGTATACAAAGCGAATCCTACAATTAGCGATTCAAAATTCGTCTTTGATCCGAAGAAATATCCTGGATACGAAGTTATAAAAGATTAGATTAAACCTTTAATGTAAAAGAGTCTTCAATTGTGGAGACTCTTTTTTTGTGGATAATAATTAGTACTGAATGCATTCGGTGTGTTTTAAGTAAATGATTTAACATGTACTATTGGTTCATGTAGTAGTATAGTACAATCACATTTAAAACAGCATTACATTGATACTATAGAGTTTTTTAGGCTTGAATATTCATTTCATTGAATAACACAGAAATGAAGAATAGATATTCAATAATTCTTAAAATCAAAGATTCCTATTGATTTAGTACACTTTTATTGACTAACAAAGAGGAAAATAGAAAATTGATCAAAATATATGGGCACGAAAAAACCCTGTAACTCAATGTTTACAGGGTTATATGTGACGCAAGACGGAAAACTGTCAAACCAAATAATTGAAGGTTTTGAGTATAGTATTGATATGGTTGGGGAGTGACAATTTTGACACTAAAAATAGTCATATTTTGGTGGTGTAGAAGATGTTAAATAACCCTCAATTAAAGATTCACTTCCATTAGAGAGTGAATCAAGTTCAGCTTGTTTCTCTTTTACCCATTTCAACTTGAAGTTTTTGCTCAATTTCTCGTTGAATATTTGCTTTTTATTGTGCTATTCGCCAACGCTCTCTTGTTCTTCTATAAATTTAATTGCAAGTTCACAAATAGATGCTGTTATTTGAGTATTTATCACCCCAAAATCAGGCTACAGTTTCAGGGAGTCAAGAAACAATTGTGGTTCATCATTAAATTCCTGTTTAGAATGTTTTTTCAGATACTCATCAAAGAATTTACTTTTCTTATACCATGCTCCAATTAATTTCCCTTGATAAGACCATACTTTCAAAAGATTTTCTCCTTTACTTCCTACATCTAAAAAAAGGTGCGTATCTGTATTTTTCGCAATATCCTTTACCCAACTCCAACCTCTGGACCATTTAATGTCAAACTGATTCCTTTTTCCTTTTTTACTTGGTACAGTTTCAATTCTTTTTTCTTTCCATGGCTCAAATACGTTAACTATCCAAATGACTCTTTGATTAGTTAATTCATTATAAAAGTCTATTCGATTTTGAACTTCAAATCCACAAATACTACTCTTCTGGATTTCAATAGCATATTCGTTAGTTAAAATATCAGCTCTGTGCTCATTATTTAAACCACAAATAACCTCTGTGCACTCATCTTTTAGGCTTTCTTTCCAGTTTGAATGCCATTCTGATTCTGGTTCATATCCTTCAGGAAGATTCGGCTTTCCATCTTGGTAAACCCAAAATTGCCTGTATTTTCCAACACAGGCTTTTACTTTATAATTAGTAAACCATAAATCGTTTCCAATAGTTCCAGATTTTACATTTTTGGCATGTGTTTTTTTGCCGTTAACAAGTGCATATTTCATAAATTATATTCTTAGTGTTTTTTGTCCAACAACCTCCATTCTGGCTTTTTCAATTAATGAAATGTTTCCAAATAGAAATGTTATCCCGTACCAGTATGTAATGATTATAGCAAATATCACAACCAAAAGAGGTATAATGTAAAAAGCACTTAAATTATATACCAATATTAATGTGAATGAAGCGTGTATAAAGACACAAAGCCATTTAACAGCTCCTTTCATTGTTTCCTCTAACTCTTTTTCATTCATTTCTATTTTATATTCATAATCGGAATGGTCTAGTACCCCTAATTCTATAGGGATACCAAATATTAAAACAAATATTTTTTTAATCTCACTGATATCTTTTAGATCTTCTCGTGATTTAGGTTCGTTTACTGCCTCCAAAACCTTATGCTTAATTCTATGAAATAAAAGCTTTTTTAAAAGCAAAAACACAGCCCAATAAAAGAAAATTTTTACTATAAATTGAATCCCTAAAAAGGTATAGATGTAAAGTTTTTCATTTAACTCCCAGAATTCTTTGATTACCTCAAATCTATCTGAAAATTGGAATAAATAAAATGTAATAGCAGTAATTAAGGAAAGAGAAATCAGCTGATAAAGCCAGTCGGATGGTAAAGTTTTGAATATTTTTTTCATTTATATTAATTATTTAATTATTCCTTTTGCTTTCAAATAAGGAGAGAAATGACTTTGTAAATCTGAGTAAAGAACTTCTTTTTCTATCTTCTTAAACTCACGGTACGCTTTATCATGGTTACCACTAGTACACTTTTTCATGTGAGCCCTACTTCCACAATAACAGTAATGATGAATTTTAAGTTTTTCCCCTTCAATTCTTCTTACCATTACCTGTGCTATCTTCAAATCATCATCAATTTGAAGAATGTCTCTATATCCTTCTATAACACCAGAACTATCATGAGAATATTCATCTGTTTTATATTTTCTCTTTATTTCATAGTAAGAGTTATTTTGAAGATACGGAACAACAATTTCTTTAATGAATAGAGTAAGAGTTTTAATCTTTGTACTCAAAAGCACCTGAGACTTAGCAGTTGTAGTAAAACAACACGAACCTGTGTTTGTATAAATATGTCTATTGGGTTTATTAGGGATTCGTCCATCAATTTCATATACGTTAGGGAAAAACCTAGGATAGGGAGTTAAATCGACTCTTATTTCATAAGAATCTGAATTAGTAATATATAACTCTCCATTTAATTCGTTTTTCTCCTCATCATAAGCTAATAAAGGATATAATTCCAGGACTTCCAAAATCTCATTTTTAACATCCATAAGGTTTTGGTTTTACTATTGAAGAACCTATGGCTATACCTAAAGCATTTGACTTATCTTCTTCATTTTTATCCTCTCCTAATGGAAATCTGTCTCCAAACTGATTATTTCTTAAAATTTCAGAAGCTTTTTTGAAATTTTTCTCATCATTTACTTTATCTAAATCATTTAACAAACTAGATAAGGTACTCAAAAAATTATCTATCCTAGTATCAGAATAATCAGCAAATACGTCTTCATCTTTTGGCGTAGTAGGTCTTATACATTTAAAGCCATTTGTTTTATTTAATTCCGTGTTAATTTTTCTGATTGTCTCTCTAAACGATTTGTCATCATTATCATCTACTACATAGTTGTTAGCAGCTAATATTGTTAATTCAAACCCACTCGGTAATTTAAGGTTACTGTTTTTGTCTTCCCTGAAGTTTTTCCATGCTTTTAAATATCTTACTAACCTTTCTAACTGTGATGTCTTAAGGTTGTTAAACCATTCAACAAATTCTTTAGGGTCACTTTCTAACCAATCTTTAGATTTATGAGCCAACTCAATCGTACCATCATTTTTGTAATAGATAGGTAAGTCAATGTGATGTCCATCTGCAAATACAACTCTAACACAAGTCGTTTTTCTTATTGAATCTTCACTTGTGTGATTTTCTACAGATTCAAACACCCAGTCGTGCCAAGTGTTAATTGCTCTTTTGTTTTCTTCATCTTCTTTTTCAATGAAGTAAACACCATCATCTAAATCATATTTGAGTAAGTTTTTACCATTACCACCATCAATAGGTATAGGGTTTACTCCTGTATTCATGTCAAATGAACCTTGACCTCTAAATTTTGGTTGTAATTCTTTAGGTTTATTATCCTTAAACCAATTACGTATTTTTTTTCGTAATTCTTTTCTACTCTTTTTTAAACTCTCTTTCCTTGCAGAAGTTAATTTAATATTCTTATTATACTTAATAAATTCTTTATGTAATACTGCCATTTTATTCTATTTTAAAATTCGTGATTTAGGTCATTGCTAACCCATTTTAATTCAATCTCCCCCATTGTTTGAGGATCTCTGTTTGTGTAATAATTTCCAATCAAAAGTTTCTCATCTTCCTTTTTGATGAATTTAATATTATCAGTACCATAATGAGGTTGAAAACCTTGTTCTGTACTTCCTTTATTTAGGTAATTGTATATTAGTCTAAAGTGCTGTTCATCTTCTGTTTTCTCAACATACATTCCTTTATTAACTGATAAAGAAGATCTTGTACCATCTGTTTTTATGGTAAAAGAAGAAACTGTAATACGACTACCATTTTGGTTGATTAGTTTAATATGTTTCAATTCTCCTTTTATTATTTGACCAGACTCATCTCTATACTGGTGTTTTAATATTCCCTCATATCGTCCTGAAAAGTCGTCTACATTAAATAGCCATATAAAAGGTTTATATTTCCATAAGTAAGTAGAAATAGCAACCATAATAGCGCTAACAATCCCAAATATTGAAATTGATAATTGCCAGTATTCTTTTGCAGATAAAACAACAAATAAAAGTATCCCAATTAGAACAGGAAGTACAGATGATTTATAATATTTTAAATAGTCATTCTTCATTATTTTATCTTATTGAATTATGTTGAATATTGTTAACAGGATTGAATCTAATAATTCGTTCCCTTTCAAGTTTTAACGCTTCAACTCTTGGTTTAGGATAGTCTTTTATTACTCTCGTAAAAACTTTTCCATCTGATTTATGTTCAGCCATACGTTGTTCAAACCTATCGGCATAAGTGATGCCTTCATAAACTCGTTTCCTTTTATTGTAGTGCGTATAATTAACTGTATTGTTTGGAGAACCAAACACACTAGCTAAACCATAGCCTGATGCTGTGCCTAGTACACCACCTCCAAGTAGGCACTTCCATCTTTCTTCATCTGGTAAGTTTTGACTTTTAAATCTTTCATTTCCTAGAATTGCTCCAATAATAAAACCAATAAGGGAACCTACAATTTTTTCATTTCTTGTTGCCATAATTAACCGTGATTAGTTTTGTTATATTTTGGATTATTTCCCTTATTATTCTTACGATAAGTAGCTAATTGTTTGGTTTCTGTCTTACTTGCTCCCGATTCAGTTTTTACTCTTCCTACCTGTTGAATATGAGTAAAGTTTTTACCGTCAACCTTATGTTCTTTGGCTCGTTTTTCCAAATCTTTTGTTGTCCCCTTATAAACAACCTTTTTCCCTACTTTTAAATTGTAGTTATATATTTCTCTTTTATTAGGCATAGTCATTCCATTTAGCGAGAAATTAGTTTTTCTCACTACAAAGAAATATCAACATGGCGCAACCCACATGCGCCATTAAAAAAAAGTAGAATTATTTTATAGAACTAAGATTTATAGCTAGTTATGGCTTCAGAAAATGATTTTTGAATAATGTCTGCTATATTGGCTGGAGAAATAATTTTTGCTTGTTCTCCATAACTTTTAATTTTTGAATAAAACTCGTAAGATGGAATTACAGTAATCTGAATTATAAACTCATTTTCATCATCTACAAGTATTTTTTGAGTAGAATGAATAGGTAGTGTTCTTAGATAGTTTCCTTGAAATGGGACAAATGATATTACAACATCAACAGGTTCTGCGTCTGAGATAGTTACTCCAAATGAATATTTAAAATATTCATCTGAATTAAATTCAATTACATCAAAAATTTTATCAGAAACCGCTAAGGATTTTATTCTATCAAGAGCTAATGTTATAAAACCATTTTTTTTAAGGTTTTTCCCAATAATATACCACATTTGCTTATCCTCCTTTAGGAGAATCGGGTTGTATTCATGAGTTTTTATCTTATCTCCATCAAATTTTTGATATTCTATAGTTAAAGTGTTTCGACTGTTAATTGCGTGGAGAATATCCGTAATTAATTCAATTCCATTGATGGGTTCATGTTTTTCTGTTTCTAATAAGGATTTCTTTTCAAATAGTTCTTTGACCTCATCAGAAACATTACTACTTTCTAAAACTTTTCGAATGGCATTTGACATTTTATTAAAAACAGGATAATCCCTATATTGATTCATTGTTTTAGCATAAAACAATAGAGCTGTTGCTTCACCATCTTCAAGTTCTATTGCTCTAAAAATTGCTTTAGGAACGCCTTCAGAAAACCATTTTTTTGTTTTTTCATCATTATGGATATTAAGACTTTGTCCAAAAATAGTTTCATCATCTCTTAAATCTTCCAAGTCTTTTTGAATTGTTCTATAACTACATTTTATTCCCGAATTTTTACACGCTATATGTATTTGTTTTGATGAATGTTGCCCTGAGCGACTGAGTACTTTCAGAATTGCTCCGTATCTTTTTAATGCATTTTGATTCTTTGCCATAACCTATATTAATTCTTTAAAGTGCTCGTAAATCATCACCATTGCTAGTGTATCTAATTCGCAATATTTAAGTAGAGCTGATGTTAATTCTTCAATTTCTGCTTGCTCCATATCAGTATATTGTAATTTTCCATAAGCCGTAAGTGCA
>Ga0256845_1002605_pt1 | contig 12895 bp, 8 predicted proteins | sample RiftiametaG_FD_189101 | JGI IMG/M metagenome (GOLD analysis project Ga0256845, IMG submission 189101) | Tube worm associated microbial communities from hydrothermal vent at the East Pacific Rise, Pacific Ocean - Riftia | ecosystem: Host-associated > Annelida > Integument > Unclassified ... | reverse complement strand
TAATCCTTTTAATAATGTTAGTTAGTTTGAAACTTTCTAATTAACGACCCTGTTTCATTGCCTTTACGACTCCCATCTGGAAAGACTCGAATATAATCAAATATATCGTCTTGGTTAACTATAACTTCTGAGCCTCCTTTTAGGCCAGGGACATTAAATGGTTCGTTTTTCAACAATCCTTTAATTGAATCTCCATTCCATGACATCACCTCAACCCACATCCATTCATTTGTACCATCTGGAGTTTCAAAGGGTGCTTTTAACATGATAAATTCTCCTGGAGCTAATCCATTATTATAGTCAATATTTAATTGAAGTAATTTAGACTTAGCTCTATTACTGGCTTCTAAAATTTGTTCATTATGATCGACATAAGACAAATCATCCTTCCAACCAAAAACAGATGAAAGAAAATATTCTTGTTTTTCTTTAATTGTTTTTCCGTTAAATTCATCAAACTTCAACTGAATAAGTAAATTGTTCGGGTCGCCCTCTTCCCAGATACCTGTACCCAATGTAATAGTAAATTTTCCTTGTGAGTTTTCTTCTAATGCATTTATTAAGTTTGCTTTGTATTGCGTATTTTTAAGTTTTAAAATATCTATATTCAACTTATCATTTATTGGATAAGTTCCTTCTATCATTGATTGACCAATTAATATTATTAGATCAGACATGGATGAATTTAATGACCAGGAAAAATTATCTGCAACGATATCTGGCAGCCCAAACTTTGCCATTCCTAAAGTGATTGCTCGTATGTTATTTGATGCTTGATAGGCATGAATAACAATTTGAGAATTAATAATTGGTGTATTACCTTCCCATGCATCCAACCTCATTTTTTTCCATGTTTGTTCTGTATATAATTCTCTGGTCTCTGAATCCCACAAAAAACCATTGGATAATCGCGCAACTTCATAGGCTTTTTGATAGGCCAGCTTCAAACCTTTTGCCATGTCTTTTAATGGATACACAAAATCTATAATTACAGCAGCTTTATAATTTTGAACATCATCTGCTTGTTTTTTACTTAAACCTTGTCCAAAGTATGACAATTGCTGTAAGTCAGGTGGAGGATATGATGCCAAGTCTAGAGTAATATTTTGCGTATAAAAAATTGAATTAATAGTTTGAGGAAATTCACTAACTAAATTTGAATCAGGATTCACTCCAACTTGTTCAAGTGCTTGATTTGCTTTTTCTACAGTCTGTGTATAAACCAATACTCTGGCATAAATAACTGGGGCTTCTTTTTTTACAGGGTTTTCTGCATGAATATTAAAAGAGAAAGCCAATATATATATTAGGTATTTAAATTTTTTCATTATAATTCTAATTTGAGAAGTAATTTAAGAAAGATCTTTATAAGCATACAAAATTATGATTAATACAGTATAATTTATACCATAATAAATTCATTACAGAAATATGTCAAAAAATTTATCAGAATTATCCGCAAGACAAGGATTAGAAAACAACTTATTTGAAAACCTAGCCAAAACTGATTTGGATAAAAAGCAAATCGCCAAGAACTTTTTAATTGGAGATTCATCGGTTACAGGAACCATGAGCTTTTATGATTTTCTTAAAGATGAAAATAAAGATAAGAAGGTATATATCTGTAATGGTTCAGCTTGTTTGTGTGCAGGTACACAAGACCAATTAACTAAACACCTTACTCAATATTTTGATGAAAGCGAAATTGGCCACATGACCTGTTTGGGACGTTGCCATGAGAACAGTGCTTTTCATTATGATGGACATAACTATTCAGCATTAACTGCTAATCAGATTAATGATGTAATTAAAAATAAAAATTCTGACATTGGCAATGACAGTTATCATTGTGACTCTATTGGTGAAAAAATTCTGACATGTAAGGCCTTGACTTCTCAACAAATAATGCAAGCCTTTGTGAAGATAACTAAACAAGATAAATTAATAACACTTAATGAAATAAGAAAATCACAATTGCGTGGACGCGGTGGTGCGGGGTTTCCCATTGGATTTAAACTGGAATCTGCCATGAATGCAGAATCAGAGCAAAAATACATCATCTGCAATGCCGATGAAGGTGATCCGGGTGCTTATTCGGATCGTTATTTACTAGAGCAACAACCCTATTCTGTGCTATTTGGCATGATGGTATCAGCTTATATAGTCGGTGCTCAATATGGAGTGTTGTATATACGGGCAGAATATCCTGAATCGATAAAAATAATCAACCAAGCAATCCAGACTTTAACCCCAATGGTTGAGGACTTAGGCTTTGATTTTAAATTCAAAATTATCTGTGCCCAAGGTGCGTACATTTGTGGTGAAGAAACCGCACTGATTAATTCTATAGAAGGACAACGCCCCGAAGTGCGTACTCGCCCTCCCTTCCCAACTCAACAAGGATTATTCAACAAACCCACTGTTGTCAACAATGTTGAAACTTTGGCAAGCCTTTACACCATTATAGATAAAGGTGGCGATTATTATGCATCATTGGGTCATGAATTATCTAGGGGCACAAAATTAGTTTCACTGGATTCATTTTTTAATCAACCAGGTATTTATGAAGTCGAAATGGGCACAGCATTAACCGATGTGTTTGAACAATTAGGCAAAGGATTTAAACAACCCATAAAAGCTGTACATATTGGCGGTCCTTTGGGTGGAGTTGTACCGATAAATAAGATAAAAGATTTAAACATTAGTTTTGAAACTTTCTCAAGCCATGGTTATCTACTTGGCCATGCATCAGTTGTTTGTATCCCACAAGATTTTCCCATGATTGATTACTTACAACACTTATTCGAATTTGCTGCTTATGAAAGTTGCGGAAAATGTTTTCCCTGCCGGTTAGGCACAAAACGCGGTGAAGAGCTTTTTACCAACGCTATTAAACATAGACAAAAGATTGATAAAACACTTTTGGATGATTTGCTAGATACCTTAGAGCAAGGTTCATTATGTGCCCATGGTGGCGGAATACCGTTGCCAGTAAAGAATATATTGGAGTATTTTGAAGACGAATTGAAGGAGTATTTCATTTAAAAATTTATGATTCAAAAATTTCTACAGACTAACTAGGTATTTAAAAAACTACTATAGGGGCAGAAACTTTCTGCCAATTTTTGTAGCAATTATATACTATAAAATAAGAGCCAAGTATCGGATATACCCATACAAGGAGCTCCTCCTCTACAACCACAGAGCACGATACATTCAGTAAAATTATGTAAATACTCAGTTTCATATATTGATATTCGACATAGCCAAAAACAATTTATCAACTGCTTGAAATGCTTTATCTGCCTCATTGGCTTGCACATTAGGTAACATAAACAAAGATATTGTTATGGCTAAAATAAATTTATACATACACTGACTCCTAACTCGCAATTAAGCGGCTATTTAAGAATTAAGGACACAGCTAACTAATTGGTGTCCGACTTGATTACTTGTTATCAAAAAATTGCATTAATTCATGAACAATCCCAGAAGGATCTTTAAAGGCACAATAACGTCCCCACCTATTATTATTGGGGAATCATGAACAAAAACAACGCCTTTTGATTTTAACTCTTTAATTTTTTCATCCAAATTACTCACTGAAAGTACCAGTGTCGCATTCGCATTGTATCCATGTTCATAATTCACTGCTTGGTTTGTTCCTTGAAACATGTAAACGCTATGAGACCCTAGTTTCAATTTTAAAGAATCGTGATACTCTTCAGTAACAATAAGACCGAGTACATTGACATAAAACTCTTTTGAAAGAGCTAGATTTTGTACAACTAATAAAGTAGATGGGCTCTCCATGGTTTATTAAATATTAATTAAATAAACTTCAGTGCTAACTGTAATCATAATTGAGTTTCTTTGTGTTTGATTTTCATTGTTTCTATTAGAGAGCTTTGCACAACTAGTGCGAAGAGTAAAAAATGATTAAATTCATCAACTTTTCACCAAAATTATTGGCAATAGCAAGCTATTACACGCAAATTTTGGTTCAATTTGACAAATTTTCTCTATTTTTTCTTTCTCCGCATAGTTATGCAAAACTCTCTATTAGTAAAAAACATCTAATATTGATTTGGATGGTGTTGTTTTCGTCAATGACAATGGCGATTAATACTGATCAATGGCTTATTCAAAAAATTCAAGTTGAAGATGGCTTGCCTAATGCTACGATTTTTTCAGTCCAGCAAGATCGTGCTGGATTTCTCTGGTTTGGAACAGTTAATGGTGTGGCACGTTATGATGGGTATGACTTTAAGGTTTATCATCATGATGAAGCTGATTTAAATACAATATCGAATGATAATGCAGGCAACCTCTTTATTGATTCTAAAAATATTCTATGGATTGGGACATTTGGAGGTGGTTTTAATACACTTGATTTGCAAACGGGGCAATTAACAAGGCACCCCTATTCAAATGATAGCAATGAAATAGTGGTTTCTGAATCTGTGCAAACATTTCATGAAGATAAACAATCGAATATGTGGATTGGCACTCCCAATGGTTTGTATAAGTATTCAGATAAGATAGTGAAACATTATAAGCATGATGAAGCCGATAGTGGTACCTTGATACACTCTAGGGTTTGGGACATAACTGAAGATCAAGCAGGCAATATTTGGATTGGTACTTCACAAGGATTAAGTAAACTCAATCCGAAAACAGAAGAGATCAACAATTATGAATTGCCAAAGAATTTGGTTGAAGACATTTCATCTAGTGAGTTCCGTACTTTGTATTTATATAATGATGAATTGTGGATTGGGTCGTCATCTGCTTTATATGTGTTTGATCTAACAACATTGCAATTCAATGCATATCCCTTGAAATACAATATAAAAATTAATGAATTGATGTTAATGGGAAATATGTTTTTAGTTGCAACTATGGGCGGGTTGTATCAGTTTGATATTGTTAACAAGGTATTTTTGGCCGATGAAAAAAAACAGTTATGGCGTTTATTAAAATACAATGATATACGCAAAACCTTGGTTGACCAATCAGGGCTGTTGTGGTTGGCATCAAGAGACAGTGGGGTATTTAAAATCGATCAAACTGGTGGTCTATTCAAAAAACAGAAAAAAATCTATGCAGATGATGAAACAAATGAGTTAAGCCAAAAAACATGGGCTTTTGAATTTGACGATGATGGAAATAGTTTTTTTGGCACATCCGATACATTGTTTAAAAAAACTTCTGAAAATAAAATCATACGAATAGTGACTAAAAATAATGATCAAATACCAGGGAAAATTCGCGTATTAAGGCAGGGTAAAAATCAAGGAATGTGGATTGGTAGCAGTGATGGGCTTTATTATTTAAGAAAAGGCGAAACAATTGCTGATGAAATTCGTGAACCGTTTGATATTATAGGAATAAAACCAGCCGATATTTTTTCTATTGAAGAAACACTCTCGGGCGAGGTTTGGCTTTCATTCAGCAATTTAGGGGTATTGCGTTGGAACCGGGCTGAGAAAAAAGCTCAATTATTACAAAAATTCAATGGAATGTTATTGACTGACTTAGGTATAGGTAAAATAGTTCAAGACTCTCAACAAAATATCTGGATGACTACTAATCTTGTCGGCCTCATTAAGTTTGATATAAAAAAAGATGAGATGACATTGTTTAGCCACGATTATTCGGATGAAAATAGTATTTCATCAAATAGAGTGAGAGATATTTTAGAAGATGATCAAGGTCGGTTGTGGATTGGGACTTCAAGAGGAGTCAATTTATACAACAAGAATTCAAATACATTTCAATCCTTGGGCTCAGATGAAGGATTGCTAGATGAATCAATATTGGCCATATTAGAAGACTCAAAAAGTAATATTTGGGTGTCTCATAACTTCGGTATTTCACGTATCAACAAAGAGTTTGATAAGGCTCAAAAATTTAGAATTAATTCTACAATTCGAAAGGATGGATTGAACATCAGGTCAGCAAACATAAATAAAGAGGGTCAATTATATTTTGGAGGTATGAATGGCATATATACTTTTGATCCCAATGATTTACAAACTTGTATTCAATATCAACCCAGTTTATTACTCACCCGAGTCAGTATAAATAACCTGTCATTAACATCTGTAGAACTGGCAACAAAAGGCAATTATTTTGATTTATTTCATCAAGACCGTGTGATTTTTTTAGAATTTTCAGCACTGGAATATAACTCACCTGATCACGTGCAATACAGTTATAGAGTGGCAGGAATAAATAAGAATTGGCATGATGTTACCACCTCAAGAAATATAGAATTAAACAGCTTAAAACCAGGTAAGTATTTGTTAGAAATAAAGGCCAATAACTCAGATTGTCGCTGGTCTGAACAAAATATAAAAATAACTATTGATGTTCATCCAGTGTGGTGGAATCTCTGGTGGGTAAGGTTGGTTTTTATAATAAGTGGTATATTTGTTGCTTTTTTATACCATTATTTGAGAAGTAGTATCATTAGAAAACGCAATTTGGATTTGGAAAAATTAGTTGAAAACCGAACCTCAGAGTTGACGTTACTAAACAAAAAACTAAAATCCGCCTCTCAAACTGATTTTTTAACTGGACTTTATAATAGAAAGGGATTTTTCAATAAATTCAATAATAAAAGCACAACTTCATCTCGAAGTTGTATAGTTTTGGCCGATATTGATCATTTTAAAAGCATCAATGACTTATATGGACATTTAGCAGGAGATAAGGTGCTCATAGACATCACAAAAATTATGCGCTCATTTATCCAGAAACAAGATTTTGTTGCCCGATGGGGTGGTGAGGAATTTATCTTTTATTTTGATAATGAAAGCCCAACCGAAATCTATAATATTATAGAACGGATAAGAATAGAAATTGAGAAAACCAAAATTGTATATGCTAGAGATGAAATGCTGGTTACATGTACATTTGGAATTTGCCAAATTCAAACAGGAATGGAATTGAATGACTGTATTAAAGCAGCAGATGAATCTATGTATATTGGAAAATCAAAAGGGCGTAATACCACTGTTGTTTCAGATTTTAGTGAGTAGTAAGGAGGGAGTAACAACCTCCACAAACTAAAAATCGTGATTAATTATTAACAATGATGAAGATTTAAACAATATGACTTGTCAGAAAATCACAATCATTTATGACTGACAAACTCATATTTACTAAGCATTGACGTTGTGAATTACCACGGCAATCTAACCTGGAAATATATTAAACGAAAGATGTCATTCCAGCCGAGCCAGAAGGCGAGAGCAGGAATTCAGAGGGTTGCGAAAAGGCATTAAATAACACCAAAAATCATTTAATATTAGCACTAGCCTCATGTGTTTCTATGGCACTCTAGAACAAAAAACACGTCAATAATTACACAAGTTGAGAGTTTGAAGTACTTGCCCAGTAATTTTGTTGTAGGCTTAAAGGTTATGAGATGTTACCAAAGGCAGATTAAGTATTCATGATTATGGTAGTATTTTTAATCAAATAAGATTTAAATTTTTTAATAAGATAAATAGAGTAACTATGCTACAATTCAGATAATTGTTAAATTTGATAAAACCCTGTATTTATTTATATTTAATTATAATTAACTCACAAAATAACGGATATGTACATTTCTCCATTAAAAATTCTAAATAGTAAAAACCCAGCCAAAAGAAGTGATTCTAATATTAATAACAAACATAAAGTTAAAAGTTTGTTTCCAAAAATCATTCAAGGTGTGATTAATGAAGTAATTGATCAATATTTATATGCAGATACCACAAATAGGCCATGGATAATAGGTTTCAGTGGGGGGAAAGATTCTACAGTTATGTTGCAATTGGTATGGAAAGCAATCGAACAAATAAAAGAAATTACAGGAGCCAAAAGAGAAATATTTGTTGTGTGCAATGATACCATGGTCGAAAACCCTGTAGTTACAGAATATGTATATCGTGTTTTAGATAAAATTGAAATTGCAGCTCGTGACCAAGATATGCCAATTAGAGTTATAAAAACCATTCCGAGGCTAGAAGATTCTTTTTGGGTTAATTTAATTGGCAAAGGCTATCCTGTGCCAAATAACTCTTTTAGGTGGTGTACTGATCGATTAAAAATTCGCCCTACCTCTAGATTTTTAATTGAACAAGTTTGCGAACATGGTGAAGCGATCATACTAATTGGTACACGTAAGAGTGAGAGTGTTCAGCGATCTAAATCCATGAAAAAGCATGAAATTAGAGGTAAAAGATTAAGCAAGCACCCAAATCAACCTAATACTTATATGTATGCCCCTATTCGCAATTTAGATTTGGAAGAAATCTGGTATATTATTAACACAATGGAATCACCTTGGGGTGCTGATAATTCTGAACTTTTTAAACTCTATGCTGATGCAAGTGCAGATGATTATGAATGCCCAACGATTGTAACCTCTGATAAGCATACATCTTGTGGGCAGAGTCGTTTTGGATGCTGGACTTGTACTGTGGTAAAAAAAGATAAATCAATGACTGCATTAATTGATTCGGGTTTAAAGTGGTTGAAGCCATTGCTGAAACTTCGGAATCAAATGGTTGAAGAAAGGAATGACTCTAAAAACAGAATGCCAACACGACGAAATGGAACAAAAGCTGTAAATGGTTTTGGCCCCTATACGCCAAAATATCGAGCTTCTCTTTTAAGAAGATTGTTAGAAGCACAGAAGGAAGTACAAGAAAATAAACCTCATTTAGAACTAATTACCAATCAAGAACTAGTAGCAATACAAACAATTTGGTATCGCGATTTGATTTACAGCCAAAAAGTTTCCAAGATTTACCACTTAGCCTATAAAATAGAGATTGACATGAAAGACCACAATGATAAACATGAGAAAGAATTAGAATTACTAAAAGAAGTATGTAAGGAGAATCCTAAACATTTTGACTTAATTCAGAAATCATTGAATCAGCTTAAAAGAAAATCTCTTATGAATAAAAAGAGAGGTTTAAAAGATGATATTGAAAAACTAGTTGAAGAATTTATAGATGGTGAAAAATAAGTATGTTCATTAAAGAAGTTGAATTAAATAATTTCAGAATCTATAAAGGCGTTAATAAAATTGAACTTTATCCAGATAAAGATAAAAATATTATAATAATAAGTGGAAAGAATGGATTTGGCAAAACAACATTCTTGATGTCATTAGTGTGGTGTTTATACGGAAAACAGATGGAAAATGTTGATGAACTATACCTTAAAGAGATTGCAGACAAAGGCGGTTATGGTAAATATATAGGTAATAGTTTAAATAGGCTCGCAAAAGTAGAAGGAGAAACCAAATTTTCTGCATCTATTACTTTTAGTGACATAGATATTGCAGGCATTTCATGTTCAAACATTAAAATCACAAGAAGTTATGATACGGTTACCAGTACCAGTGATCAAGTCGAAATATTGATTGACGGTTTTAAAAATGAGCTTTTTCAAGACTTAACAACAGATGGTAAACAGGATGGAGAGGAGATATTTATCCGTGACTTTATTTTACCTATTGAAATTGCTAAATTTTTCTTTTTTGATGCAGAAAAAATTGTTTCACTTGCCGTAGCCAATTCAACCGAACACAGAAAGCTTTTAAGTAAAGCTTATACAGAAGTTTTAGGTATCAAAAAATATGAAGACTTGCGAGATACATATGAAAACTTGCAAGATGATTACCGAAAAAAATCTGCCAAGCCAAAGGAAAAGCAAGAATTAAGCCAAGTTAAAGCAGACATTGAAAAGACGAAACTGGAAATAGAATTCATAGAAGAGCAGGTTCAATTGTTAAGCGATGAAAAAATGGAGAAAAACAGTGAATCTCAAGATATTCAACGGAAATTGATTCAAGAAGGAAATCTGATGACTCTTGAACAACTAAATAATTTACGAGAAGAAAAAAACACCCTTGAACTCAAAATAGAAGAATTACAATTACATTTAAAAGAATTATTTGACTTAACTCCTTTAGCACTTGCTGGTAACGCACTAATGGAAGTATCATCTCAGTTAGAAAATGAAAAAATTGTAAAAACAAATCAATTTAAACAAAATGATGTTAATGAAAAGGTTGCAAATGTTTTAGATGATTTAGAGCAAGAGAAAAATAAATTAGAGACTGTTATCCCATTTGACATAAGAAGTTTTTATGAAAATCAGATTCAAAGGTTAATTAAAAAACATTTTTTCTCGGATATGATTGATATTCCGAATAACTTACAAACACTGCACGATTTTTCTGACTCAAGTACCAATGAACTGAATCAAATAATTAACAACATCAAACACAGTTTTAAGGAACAATTCACACGATTAAATGACGAATATTCACGGTCCAAAGGTCAAATTGATTCAATACGTAGAAAAATCAGAAACGCAGAAAAAAATGCAGAAGATGAGTATGTTTCTGAGTTACGCGATAAAAAAGAAGTTTTTGATAAGCGTATCATTAGTATTGAAAACGAAATTGGCGATTTTAAAGAAAAAATTGGAGCTTTAAAAAACAACATTAAAATGTTTAGACAAAGGCAAAAAGAATTAAGAAAGAAAATTGATGCCTCAAGACTATACAGTAAAAAGGACAAAGTGATTCAAGAACTAATCAAGGAATTAAAATCTTTCATTAAGTCATTAAAAGAAGAAAAGAAAAAATCTTTAGAAGAAAACATGCTCAATCAACTAAATACTCTTATGCATAAAAAAGGCTTTATCACAAGAGTAGTTGTTGATATTAACCAACATGGTGATGATGTCGATATTAATTTATTCAATGCAAGAAAAGAAAAAATAGACAAAGGTTCGTTATCTATGGGTGAACGTCAGATGTATGCCTCAGCACTATTAAAAGCTTTGGTTGATGAGTCGGATATTGAGTTCCCCGTATTTATTGATTCACCCATGCAAAAATTTGATAAAGACCATGCTGAAAATATAATTAATGAATTTTATCCCAACGTTTCAAAGCAAGTAGTATTATTTCCTTTAATTCACAAGGAATTAACGACAGAAGAATTCCAGTTGCTTAAACCCATGATTAGCAAGTCGTACTTAATTCATAATACAAGTATTGATTCCTCGGAATTTATCAAAGTAAAACCCAAAAACCTGATCAAAAAATACGACGAACTCTATGCAAATTAATATTAGAACATCAAAAGCCAATCAGGAAATTGTTAGAAAACTAACAAATAAATTGCCAACTGGTTCGAAAGAAAACGTAATAGCACGAATAGCATTGGGCTACTCATTGCAACTCAATAAAAAATTCAGCAAATCTGAGTTTGACCAATACGATTCCAAAGGAAAAGAGTATAAAGACCATATTTTATTTGATGCAAAATACCGTGATTATTACATAGCACTTATCTGTCAACATTATGGTATCTACAAAACAAATGAAAATATACCCAAATACATAAAGCTGCATATAGATTTCGGGTTAGAACAAATGGACAATCTATTTACCAATAGCAACAATTACACCTTTTTCGATTTTCTTATCGGGCATTTAGATAAAGGCATTTCATTCTTACAAAGTGTCACTGTTAATTTGGATGCAGTAAAAAATCAAAATCAAAGTATAGAAAAATCCTACTTTCTTGAACCCATAAATATAAATATTGGCAAAACCCTTAAATCAAAGGAAGACATTATATTAGGGTTTAACAATACCAGCTTATACAATAACTGTCACATCGCTGTAGCTGGAAGTTCTGGCACTGGCAAAACACAGTTTGCGCTAGAACTATTAAAACAGATAAGTGACCAATCCAATCATCATGTTAATTTTATTTATCTTGATTTTAAAGGTTTGAAAGAAGATGACTTGAAGCAGATGCAACCTTTTTTCGATAAAACTAAGGCAAAATATATAGATGCTCCAAACACGCCCTTTCCGGTTAATCCATTATCCTTTATCGATAGTATCAATGAAACCAACAAGCAAATGGGCATTGATAAATTTGTAGATATTATTTGTAAATATTCAAATATAGGAATTAAACAAAGAGGTCTGTTAAGAACAGCTACCATTGAGGCCTTTATAGACAAAAAAGTAGGTCACTACCCAACTTTTACTGAAATAAATGAAATTTTACTCGATTTGGTTGGAAAAAAACGAGACACTCTAACAGAAATAATTGATGAGCTCAGTCGCTATAATATATTTGAAGAAGGCAGAAAATCTCACTTATTTTTAAATCAAAACACTTATCTTTCTTTATCGGGAGACTTGTCAAACTCCGTTCGTTTTACTTCATTGTTTTTAATTATTAATTATATTTACAATACATTTATGAATATGGAAAATTCACCCACAAATGGGGATTATAAAGGCATGCGTTATGTTTTACTGATTGATGAAGCTCATGTGATTTTCAAGGAAAAAAAATACCAAGACATCATCGAAAAAATATTAAGAGAAATTCGCTCCAAAGGCGTATCTGTTGTGTTATTATCCCAAGGCATTGCAGAGTTTAATCAACCCAATTTTGATTTTTCAAGTATGTGCGAAATGTCCTTTTTACTCGACACCAAAGATAAAACCAATACAAACTTAATTAACAAGTTTTTAGGTTTTAGTAAATCAGATGGAGTAAAAGCCGCCAGAAGTTTAGAAAAAATCCAAAAAGGCCAAGGAATAACAAACATAAAAGAGCACCCCAATGCTGAATTATTTGAATTAAGGCAATTTTATAAAGGTTTGCTATGAGTAAAAATATTATACAAGGCTCACCAACAAAAGGTTTTTTTATTGACATGATTACAAGGGATATTTCAATTAAAGATGCTATTCTAGATTTAATAGATAATTCCATTGATGGTGCCAACAACATAAATCCAGAATCATATGATGGACTTTCTATAGATTTGACCGTAAAAGAAA
>Ga0256845_1002604_pt1 | contig 12897 bp, 10 predicted proteins | sample RiftiametaG_FD_189101 | JGI IMG/M metagenome (GOLD analysis project Ga0256845, IMG submission 189101) | Tube worm associated microbial communities from hydrothermal vent at the East Pacific Rise, Pacific Ocean - Riftia | ecosystem: Host-associated > Annelida > Integument > Unclassified ... | reverse complement strand
CAATAGTGCCTATTTGAGGTCTATTATAACACTTCGGCGCACTTTTTTGTTTATCTTCGCTCACTATCATTCGAAATAGTTGTTTTATTTCAATAAGTTATGAGTTTTCGGTCAGGCACTAATTACTGATTTTAAATAGCCAATTGTTCTTCTAGAGAAAAGCGTTCCCAATTTTTCGAGTGTTTCTTGCCATTATGACTTTTAAGTAAAAATTGTAAATTGTCTGAGTGATGGCTTTCAGGAGCATGTGGATTTAATAATACTTGAGTATGGTCAACTTCAAAATCCAAAATATACTTTCAATTACTTCGATATATTTTCTAATTCATCACTCCCCAAGACCCATTGCCTTTGTGATTTTTTTAATGGAGAACTCGCCCCACTCCCTTCATCAACAAACTGGCGATATTATTCGATGGCTCGATAACGGCTCTAGGGGTAATCATAGCGATCGGCTTTTGTTTCATAAACCGCTTGCCGGTCATTCTTTAATGGCAACTAAAGACTTGACCCCCCACACACAAGCCTGCTCTAGAACAGAAAGAAAGTGATATCGATCGGCTTTAGTCTCAAATATCGCCTGTTGCGCATTTCCGCGAGAAGTAATGTGGTATATCGCTCCGGGATATTCTATTCGTATTTGTCTGGCCATATGGTACAGTATCACAAACAAATTGATAGAGCAAAGAAAGACGTGTCCCCATTCCGTGTGTCCCCATTCCGTGAAAGTGACTTCTCCGAAATTTATATCACTTTGTGGTAAAGTGATATTCTTGGTGCCCATACCTTTAGAATTTAATACTGTTCCATCGTAATCTTCGCTTTGGAGCATTTGGCAGGCCTCACAACTATTAGCATTAAAATAATAGTCATTGTGCTGAGTGAGGGATTGGTTGAAATCTTTAGGTATGATCATTAAATTAACGGATGAATTGGCATCTCCATAAGGCCCACCAGAATAATAGAAGGCTTTGGTATCTACTTTTACTTTCGATCTAACCGTTAGTATTTCTGAATCGATCAAAGTTTCAACCTTAATGTTCTGAGGTTTGAAATTTGCTATGGTAAATTTGATATCTGAACTTATGTCTTGATACCGCTCCTTCCGTTTAATCTTAATTGAATACTGTCCATCATTTGCAGAAGCTGGAATTTTAAACTCGCCAGAAATCTGACTAAATGGATTTACCTTTAGATTATGGTCGATATAAAATGAATCGCAGTTCTTGTTGTAACAGTTTATGCCGGGACCATTTACATAAATCATTGAGTTGGGTTTAATTGATGCTAGAGAGGTTTTAGTACCATTTATCAACCGTAAATAAGCTATGTATTTAACCGTTTCTCCCGGTCGATAAATCGGTTTATTGGTTCCTCCCCACAAAACCGGTTTGCCATCGGTGGGACCACCAGAATAATCTGACCTACCTTTAATTTTAGGTCTATTTTCATAGTTATTGCTAGAGTTAAGTTTTCATCATTTTGAAACTTGACCTCGAATCGATGGCGATAATAGTAACCGTCCGCTTTTGTCGGTAGTTTGATTGTAGCGAGGCCTGAATTATTCGTTACCGCAGAATAAGTTACCTGCTTGTCTAGGTTATGAACAACAAGTTCAATATTAGTATTTTTTATTGGTTGATTAGTATGAATATTGCTGATGAAAACTAATAATTCTCTTTCAGCCAGTTGAATAATAATATTGTATTTACTTTTCTGTACCGAAAAATGGGTTAGCCTTGAATTTTTCTTTTCAAACTCATCAACAGCGCCACTTAATCGATTTTTACTCTTCAATTTGGATGGGACCAAATCTACAGTAAATATTTTATTTCTGTTTTGATTTAGTTCTATTATTCTTTTTGATATTATTATATCGGGAGCAATATCGGTAAAAACGACTCCCAATTTTTCACTATTAACCGAGTGGTGTAACACCGTCAATTCATCTCTATTGGTAATCACTTCATCCTGATGATTATTCCAATTCGAGGGAGAGAAATCCGTAGTTTCAAGATGAATTTGTGTTTGAACAGGTAATTTTCTACCAAAGATGTCTTCAATATCTTCCAGACATTTTATGCGAATTTTCTTTGCTGCAAATCTTGTCACTAAAGCAATAACCTTATCGCTTTCACTCCAGTTCTGTCTAGACACTAGTAAATCATCCATTGATTTTTCACAAGATTTTGTTTGATTTTCATTCAATGGACTAGAGAATTTCAACGATATTAAGTTTCCCGGAATACAGGCACCATTGATAATTTCCGAGCCTTTATAATTTTCCTTACAATAACTACCGAAATATTCAAAATAACCATAAGTGTTAATGACTTCTTGCTCTTGGTTATATTTATGATAACGTGACTGGAGACTACCAAAAGGTGAGCTTATCCCTGATTTTTGGATTAGAACATATGCAACTCCTGAATCCAATTTGGCTTTCGGTTCAAGTATCCATCTTGAATATTTGTCCCAAGGGGATGTTACACGACCTGACTCGATTGATTCACGTGGGATCAGCTTTAATGGAATATTTTTACCATTCGGCCCTTGTAGAAAAATTCGTTTTCTTAGACTCTTCGGTTCTACACCGACATTAAAGTCAGCAATGATTTCAGGATCTGTAGGTGATTTCCATTTTTCAATACGAATGTTCGTTATTTTGGGCCTTGCCATATCAAACTCATACAGATAAGGGGCAAAAGCTACGCCTTCCATGCTATATAGTCCTTTGCCAATACTTATTCGATATTTTGTTGCAGGTCTAATCCCATTTGACTGATTGAAATTACAGGCCAAATGGCGAGGATCAGTCCAATACCATGAACAATCAAATTGTGGATAGATTGTAATGGGGATCGCCTTGCTATTTACCCGCTGCATGGGCTCGCTAAAAACAAATTCCAACGCGGAATGATGAAGGGAAATGTTGGCATTAACCTTATCTATTACTGGTACACTCTGGAAATCAGCTGAATCTTCGGTGTTATCAGTTACCGATAGTTTGGATCCGTTCGTTTGGCATCCTAAAATCAATAAAGTTAATAAAAGAGTTAGTAGTCTCATTTTTAATTCCCTGTTTTAGGTCTTTTTGCTCGGCTAGCTAAAATCACACTGTTACAAAAGTAACATAACGTCATTAATTTGCAAAAGGGGTTAATTAATTTAGTGATTCAGCAATACCCGTTTGCAAAAAATTCTTACCAGCATATTGCGATACAACTCCTTGCCAAGTTTTTTCGATTTCCTGAAGTAATTTTTGAAAAGCCGCTTTCTCTGTAGCAACTCTCAAATCATCTACCGCACTGGAAGTACTCCATACACTGGCATTTTTACTTTCTCTTGCAGTTGCCTCAGAAACTCCGAACAGATATTCTGTTCTAACATCAAAAAATGCCGCAGAAACGGTAGTAGTTACCGTCACTTCTTTATTCTTAAGGAAACCCAGTGAAATGACGTTAAGTGGGGCGAATTTTTGTTCGCCTACGTGAAATGACGTATCGAAACTATAAATCAGTAAAATATCTGTTTTAAGGCGCGCAGATGCCTCACGTAGTGATTTAATCGAGTCAAGATTGACAGGCAATAAAATACGATTTAGCGGTGCAATACCAACGACTTTTGGTAGTTTTAAAAGGCGCTCGAAATCGGCGTTGGTTTCAACTTCTCTTGTAGTTACCACGCTATATCGACCCGTTCCAAAACTGGAGGCCGCATAAGATTGATATCCCGGTGCTTGAATTCGCGCTACCGATATATTGGCAGGAAATGTGGCCGCTGGTCGCTGTGCCATAATTCCGTTAATATTATTGTCAGCCAATGCGCTTATTTGAACGCCACCACCAGGCGTGGTGTATGATGCGCAGCCTGTCAAAATCAATCCTAGTCCAACTATGGCTATTTTCAGAATACTCATTATGAGTCCTTTATTTGATCTATGATGTTAAAATTATTCCCCTCTTGCGAAGGGTAATATAATAGCCCCATTCTCCCTTAGGGAGTAAGGAATGGGACCAAAGTGAAAAACTAAATTTTGATCCTAGCAATCCGCTGCTTCTGTTTTTGCTAATACTCTCAGCCGTTTTGAGTTCATCATCAATAATGCGATTAAGTAGAACATTCTCAGCACCCTTTTTATTAATAAAAAGATTAATCCGTTTTTAAATGAATTCATTGGTCAGCGGCAAATCGAACATTAAATCGCCACCAAGACGTTTTAAGTCCAAATCGTAACCCAAAACAACACGGTGAGTTTTCCTTGCCTGCAAAGGAAATATTCTGGTTGAATTTTAGTGTGAAAATCATCACACCATTTCTAATCAGACACAAGAGAAATGCAAAGGATCGCATCTGCTTTTACCAAAATTTTACAATTCGGTTTCAAAACTGATACACAGAACAGTGACAGTTCCTAGCATTTACAAAATATTGAACTATACTCCCCAAATAAGCTTCGAATGGATAATTTTATTTTGGGGGGGGAGGCTAAGTGACAAAAAACATAGTGAACAAACTAAATGCGTTGATTGTAGAAGACGATCTCGACAGCTTGGAAATACTCACAAACATTCTGAACAATACCGGTATTATCAATTGCGCAACGGCGAGAACGGGTGAGCAAGCCATCGCTTATTTTTCTAACAATAAACCTCATGTAACATTTCTGGATATTGACATTCCGGCCCCTGACGGATTAGAAACACTTAAAATAATTAGAAAGTCCGACCCCTCCGCCAAAGTAGTCATGGTCACAGGCTGTAGCGATATTAACACGGTTAAAAAAGCGGTCAGCCTTGGCGCTTATGGTTATGTGGTTAAACCTTTTGTACCGGCAAAAATTCTATCGGTGTTAAAAAAACTTAATGGATAAAATGAATCAATCAAAAATTTTGGTCGTTGATGACAGTGAAACCAACAGACTATTACTTTGTTTTATTCTGGAAGGATTAAATTTCGATTGTGATGAAGCTAGCAATGGTGAAAAAGCGGTAGAATTAGCCATGGAATTTAACTACGCGGCTGTATTTATGGACCTAAACATGCCAGTAATGAGTGGTCAGGAAGCCACAGAGATACTGCGGAGGATCAATTTCGAAACACCAATATTTGCCTGTAGCGCGGAAGATAATTCCGAAAAGATCGAGAAGCTATTAGAGTCTGGATTTAACGATTTTGTCGCCAAACCCATTGAACCCGAAAATATTGGTGATATCCTTAACAAACACAAGATTAGTCGCACTCAAAAGCCTTCAGCGGATGATGATGCTTATCAGAAAAAACTCAGTCAACTTAGCAATCGATTTGTTAATAATTTACCGATAATAATCCGTAAAATCGAACGTTCTCTTAGCAATAACTCACTCTCCGAATTAAAACGGATCGCCCATAAACTAAAAGGTACGGCTTCCCAATTTGGATTCGACAAAGTCGCTATCATTGGTCGCGACATAGAATCTGCGATTAATAAAAGTAAATTCTCTACAGCATTAGAAAAGGCAAATTTTCTTATTGCCGAATTAAAAAAAATTGAACCATTCAATAAATCGGGTCAAAAGACCAATAGACCGTTATAATATTCGTTCTAGTAACTCGTAACTAATATTAGCATGCCCGATTTATTTTCAAACAACCGCCCTACCATCGAAGAAATTTATCCCGATCTTTTTGTCTTGGCTAATTTTGTTGATACGGATCCATTAATGGCACAAATTGAGTGCATAACCAAAACATCTCCGTTTCGTAAAATGATGACACCTAACGGATATTATACCGGCGTTGCATTAACCAACTGTGGAGACTATGGTTGGATCTCCGATCGAAATGAATACCGATATACGCCAATCGACCCCTTAAATAACCAACCTTGGCAAGCAATGCCAGATAACTTTAAAGCGCTAGCCAGAAATGCTGCACTAGTTGCTGGGTTCAAAAATTTCGAGCCGGATGCCTGCTTAATCAATCAATATCTGATTGGTACAAAACTGGGATCTCACCAAGATAAAAACGAAAAAGATTTTTCACAACCAATCGTATCCGTATCAATTGGTCTCTCGGCAGTCTTTCAAATATTTGGTAATCAACGAGCTGGTCAAGCAAACAATTATCGCCTACATGATGGTGACGTGGTTGTATGGGGAAAAAGTGCCAGACTGAACTATCACGGAATAAGAACTCTTACTGCTGACGAACAAAATCCCAGTTGCCAACAAAGAATCAATATTACTTTTAGAAAATCACACTGATGAAATCACTCCCAGCTTAACCGCGATCCATGCAAATCCAGCAATTCCGAACAATTTACCCAAAACCAGTCCTGCCGTTATACCGACAAAAACAGGGTGGAGCACTATTTCACGGAATGATGACCAGCCAAAGCGTGCAACCGCACAGACCATCAACTAAACACCACTAGTTGTCTGTCGATGGATCAATCGATTCATTTTTCAACTGTTCTTGAACATGATTGGCGAATCCAAGTCCCGCTTCCGTATACATATTAAAGACAGCCGTCGCACCAGCTTGTTGTAATAGTTCAACCTCATCTCTAAACCTTGCAGTTGCAGCTATCTGCCCGCTAAAAGCGACCTTTTGCAACTGTTCCAGAACATCAAGATTCGCTTGCAAATTTGGTAGTGCAAGCATGACCAATTGAATAACATGGCTTTTATTGAGTTTGTCCCAAAAATCAGGATCGGCGGGATCGCCTTCAAAAACCACTCGACCATGTGCAATATGCCATTCAACTTTCTCTCGATCAAAATCGACACCTATCACAGAATCGCCATGAGTTTGGCGCATTTTATCATAAGTGCCACTGCCAATTCGGCCCATGCCAAAAACAGCGATGGTTGCTCCACCTGTATCTAATAATTGATCTTCAACCAAGCGTTGTTTGGATTGAAATCTTCTCCAAAAATTTCTGTATAGCCCGTAAATTTTATTGTCCTGACGGTTAATTGGTGCTGAAAAAACAAAAGAAACGGATAACGCGATAGCAATCACCACCAACCATTCTCCATTAAGCCATCCATTGCTTACACCAATTGCTGCAACGATTAGTCCGAACTCACTGTAATTAGACAAATTAATAGTTGCTAATAGAGAGGTTCTTGCACGCAATTTAAAGTGCGTCATTAACCAGAAAAATAACGCCGATTTAATCGCAACAAAAGGCACCAGCAGCAAACCGATAATCAGAGCGTGCATAGATAATTGACCAGTCATTCCGATCGAAAGGAAAAAGCCGACCAAAAACAAATCTTTAAAACCTAACATCGACTTAGCCATTTCTTTTGATTTGGGGTGAGTTGAAATGAGGACGCCCATAAACAAAGCCCCAAGATCATCTTTGACCCCGCCCAACTCAAATAACTCTGCCCCTCCTAAGGCTAACACCAATGCATAGAGGATCAATAATTCCCCATGCCCTGTCTTTTGCAATAGCAAATGGAATAGAGGGCGCAAGGGAATAAGCAAGAACAACAATAACGCCCAGTGGCTTGGCAGTTTTCCACTAGACGCCGCCAAAAAAACAACCGCAGCCAAATCTTGCATCACCAAAATACCGATGGCAATTCGTCCATGTAAAGATCCCATTTCGCCTTTTTCTTCCAATACTTTGACCACAAAAACAGTGCTAGAAAAACTTAATGCAAAAGCCAGTATTAAGGAAAATTGAAGGTCAAGCTCAGAAAATAAAGGGACATTAAACGATGCAAGCGTAAAAATAATGGATCCAAACAATCCTACAATAACCGCAATATGAATAACGGTGACCGACCAAACTTGTGGTTTTACCAAAACTTTGAGATTTAGCTTAAGACCGACGGTGAACAATAGCAACGTAATCCCAAGATCAGCTAATTTCTGTAGCATTTCCCCACTGACGACCCCTAGGTAATTTAACAAAAAGCCTGTGGCTAAAAAACCGACTAAAGGGGGTAAATTAACCAAACGCGCGATGAATCCCAATATAAAAGCGATTGATATCCAAGTGACATCACCCAGTGCGATTGCTACCCATTCAAAATCCATTGTTAATATTACTCCAATAAGTATACACCCTTCATATCCTAGGTGATTTGTCGATTATTTTCCACAGTCCCCTATCAGTATATAGCCGGACTATCTGTGCTAAACTGCGCGCCATGATCATTCTGTCAACATTAAATGCCAAATATATTCATGCAAGTCTTGGATTACGCTACCTGTATGCCAATTTAAATGAAATACAAAAACAGGCAAAAATCTGTGAATATACGATTAATACACGTCCTACTGATATTGTTGAAAAGCTGTTAGTACAAAATCCCACCATTATCGGTTTTGGCGTGTACATCTGGAACTGCGAAGAAACTCTGGCAGTTATCGCCCAGATCAAACGTATTGCTCCAGAAATAATCCTTATTTTGGGTGGACCGGAAATTAGCTACGAAACCGAACAACAATCACTTTTTGAATATGCTGATTATGTAATCACTGGCGCTGCGGATAAAAGTTTTTACCAGCTGTGTAAGGATGTTTTGTCAGCAACGCCTCCTGCAAAAAAAATATTGAATTCAAAAATACTCCAATTAAACGATCTCAATCTCCCCTATGATTTATATAATGATGAAGATTTAAAGCAACGCATCATGTACGTCGAAGCATCCCGTGGATGCCCTTTTAAATGCGAGTTTTGCTTATCCGCATTAGACAAAACTTCCTACCCTTTTGAGCTGGAAAGGTTTTTAAATGAAATGGAAACACTCTATCAACGAGGCGCCAGGCATTTTAAATTTGTTGATCGAACTTTCAACCTTAAGATAATAACAACTTTACAAATACTTAATTTTTTTCTTGAAAGAATGAATGACGATTTGTTTTTACATTTTGAAGTGATCCCGGATCATCTTCCCGAAAAACTGAAAGAAAAAATCCGTTTATTTCCAGAAGGTAGCCTGCAATTTGAAGTTGGGATCCAGACCTTTAATGAACAGGTTCAAAGCAATATTAGTCGTAAGCAAAATAATCAAAAATCAAAAGATAACCTGAATTGGCTTAGAGATAATACTAATGCACATATCCATGCTGATTTAATCTTTGGTTTGCCCGGTGAAACCCTAGAAACTTTCTCAGATAGCTTTGACCAGTTATATGCTTGTCGTCCTCATGAAATTCAAATGGGTATTTTAAAAAGGCTTAGGGGAAGCCCCATTATTCGCCATACGGAGGCCTTTGATCTGCGATTTAGCCCTCTTCCACCTTATAGTATATTGAGTACTAACACCGTTGATTTTATTACTATGCAGAGGATCAATCGGTTTGCCCGTTATTGGGATTTGATAGCCAACTCCGGCCGTTTTTCAAATTCGCTCAGTTTTATTCTTGCTGAACAACCATTCAGTAATTTTTTAAAACTGACCGATTGGTTGTTTAAAACCACTGGCCAAACACACAAAATTAATCTCAAAAAATTGTATGAATGGGTTGCCCAAGCCTGTGAAGATCTATTTCCTGAAATTCATTTTTCATTGGTCGAATCGATGGAAAAGGATTACTTACGATCTAAACTGAAAGGCTCGTTCAAACGCCTAAAATTATCCAAAAGCAATAAACAACAAACCAACACCCAAAACAAACATTCAATAAGACAGCAACGCCACTTATAAAACTGGAAAAATTAATGCCTCTAAACATTGATAATACCAAAACTGAAATGGCCATTCCTCCAATCCTGCGCCTTGCCTTCAGACCACTCTTTTTACTAGGTACTTTATTTTCAGTCATCACGATTGGCTGGTGGGTCCATTTTTGGTCCGCGCCCTTCCAATGGGCACCTTACGGAGGTGTACTATGGTGGCACGGACATGAAATGTTATTCGGTTTCGGTGTCGCCATTGTAACCGGGTTCTTATTAACCGCTGTAAAAACTTGGACAAGTGTTCCCGGCATCCGGGGAAAATGGTTAGCGGGATTGGTGCTTACCTGGGTATCAGGTCGGCTACTAATTAGTTTTTCAAGCGGCATTAACGATTGGCTCATCGCAAGTGTTGATATTGCTTATCTTGTTCTATCAGCAATCGCGATGGCTTATCCAGTATTTAAAGTAAAACAGTGGCGCAATTTAATGTTTGTCCCTATTTTGTTAACCTTGGCAGGTTTAAACGTAATAAGTCACTGGGCGGTAAATACCAATCAGCCAGTTTTAGCCATGCATTCATTACATGCTACGATCATGCTATTTACGTTGATTATCTCCATATTGGGTGGCCGAGTAATCCCGGCATTTACCGCTAACACGACTGGACAGAAAAAAGCGACTCCTATCATGGGATTAGAAATTGTTTCCATTCTATCAATTTTGTCGATGATAACCATCGCGTTTATTGGATTTGATCGGGTTGATCCCAAGTGGCTATCAACGATTGCTTTAATTACAGCGATAACAAATGGCATCCGATTTATGCGTTGGGGGATCCAGCATACCGGGTCGATCCCTTTGCTGTGGTCTTTACACTTGTCTTATATTTTCATTCCTTTAGGGTTTGCTCTTATCAGTCTGAACGCAGCAGGTTTGATGAATAACATCAGTGCAGCATTACATAGCTTTACCATTGGTGCGATTGGCGGAATGATATTAGCGATGATTTCACGGGTGACTCTTGGTCACACGGGACGGCCGCTAAAAGCTCATCCGATGATAAATTGGGGATTTGTCTCAATCATTGTTGCGACCTTAGTCAGAGTTGTTTTACCGACCTGGTTGCCGGAGTATTATTCTTTGAGTATTAGTTTGGCGGGAATATTGTGGATATTAGCTTTTGGACTCTTTTTAATTTTTTATACTCCAATGTTGGTTAAAAAACGAGCCGATGGGCAGATAGGGTAAAGTATAAATTTAGCGCCAGCTCTTGCTGAATCTAGCAGATTTCCACCATCTGCCAATTTGATGACCGGTTTTACTGTTACCTAAATTTCCCGTAGAAAATCTGGTTACCCATTACAATTAAGACAGCAAGCCCAAAAATTGAAGTCATTAGATAAGAATGTTATTGTTAAATTCCAATCTAGATATGAGTCTTTCTTAAACTAGAATAATCAGTTGAAGCTCTTATTCCACTTTATATTCAACCTAGAGGATACGTTAATGGGTTTAATTAATCAGACTTTATTCTCCTTGAAACAGCTAGCACTCTTAGTTTTGATCTTAGTAGCTTGTGCATCTACAGATATAGTCGCTACTACATCAGCTTCTCCTTCTAATAACGATCGATCACCGCTAAAAACACCAATTTCAGGAAAACATTCCAACAATAAAATATCTAAACCTGCAATATTTGCCGCCAAAGTTTTGGGGCTTAACGGATTTAGTGATGCAGAAATAATAAACATGGTAGCTGAATGGGTAGAGCTTGGTATCGATGAGGTATTCGTACTAGAGTTACTCTATTCAAACGAAATATTTAGAAAAGAAATTGCTAAAACCAACATCAAACCCTGGTTAATCTACCAAACTTTATTTAATATAAATAACGATTTACACAAAAATAAACATTTTTTCGCAATAACTGAGAATGGTGATTTTGCACAAGAAAACTCCAAGGAAGGCAAATGGCTAGCAATGGCTTGTCCAAATCAATCTGAATACAGAAAAAACTTAATTGATAAGATTAATACCAGAGTTAAAGAATGGCACCCCCATGGCCTAAGTTTAGATTTTATACGCTACTTTGCGTTTTGGGAGTTATTCAATGGTAGCAAACCACATGGACATAGTGCTTCTAGCAATTCAGGATCTCCCTTAGTCGACAGTTGTTTTTGCGAAACCTGCCTAGGAAAATTTGAACAATTTATAGCATCAGATATCCCTAATTCGTTAAAGGACACAAAAAGCAAAGCGGATTGGATACACCGCAATCACCAACAGGAATGGATAAGATTCAAAACACAAACAATAACATCCTTAGTCGAAGAAATTGTGTCTGAAGTAAAAAAAATAGATCCTACCATTGTCGTCAACATACATGGCGTTCCTTGGAAAAGCGGGGAATATAATAATGCTATTGAAAGAATTACAGGGCAAGATTTTACTCAGCTTGCTCAATTCGTCGACTATATTAGTCCGATGTGTTACGCCGAAATGATGAATAAAAATGCTAATTGGATCAATGAAGTCGTTGACGATATCAATAATAAATGCAACGGACAATGCAGTGTTATTCCAGCCTTTCAAGTGGTTCAAATGTATGATTCTGGAGAGTTAAGCCTTCAAGAATTTAGAAATTATATTGAATCTTCATTAAAAGCCCCGTCTATAGGGGTAATATTTTGGCCATGGGAGACTTTGAATAAAGAGCAGAAAAATATAATACGTGAATACCGTAATGCTGCAACAGTAGGCCATAATATCACTCGGTGAGGAGCCAATTTCTCGCATAGTTAGGCGCGTTGCGAGGTGGCGCTATTTCTCGCGCTTCAACTGATTTGTCTAGGTTTATAGTTTCATTGCCAAAATCTAAACATGTTATTCCTAGTAAAATTTATAATATTACTCGTTATTTAGTGAGATGAATGGATTAATGTGGATTAATGGGGACACGTCTTTCTCTGCCGTATTACGTCGCTGTCGCTTACAGTCGTTGTTTTTATTTTATGACGAGTAAGTGATATCGATCCGCTTTTGTGTCGAATATCGCCTGCTGTGCGTTGCCACGTGATGTGGTAAATCGCTCCGGGATATTCTATGCGAATTTGTCTAGCCATAAAGTCGCTTTATCCTAAGCCTATAGATAGAGCAAAGAAAATAGAGTAGAGAAAAGCCAACATAATCAAAGTGTTATCTTCTCCCCCTCATCAAACCGTACGTGCGCTATTCCCGCATACGGCTTTCCGATATTCTTCCTCTCAAGCATG
>Ga0256845_1002603_pt1 | contig 12903 bp, 10 predicted proteins | sample RiftiametaG_FD_189101 | JGI IMG/M metagenome (GOLD analysis project Ga0256845, IMG submission 189101) | Tube worm associated microbial communities from hydrothermal vent at the East Pacific Rise, Pacific Ocean - Riftia | ecosystem: Host-associated > Annelida > Integument > Unclassified ... | reverse complement strand
AAGGGGATCTTTTCGGAGAGATGGGGCTACTCGAGGACCTTCCCCGTTCGGCGACGGTTATTGCTCACTCAAATGTCGTAATGCTGGAGATAAAAAGAGAAGATTTTCTTGAATTTCTGAAAAAGGACAGTGATTCCGGTGTAAAGATCCTGATCAAACTATCAAAGATTCTTTCTTCCCGCCTTAGAGAAACGGATACGAAACTAAAAACTTTTATCAGTCTCACCAAATGGTTTTAATTCTCAGGGACTGATCTTTTATAATGTCATCTTACAACAAAATTGATGCTGAGGCCTGGGAAGAAAAGATAAGATTTTTCAAATCAAATTTCAGCCAATGCAAACTTTGTCCGAGGGAGTGTGGAGCTCAAAGAGAGTCAGGTGTTCCCGGTGTTTGCCATGCAGGGAAAGATCTCCGGATTGCATCATATAATATTCACAATGGTGAAGAGCCACCTATATCAGGAAGAAATGGTTCTGGGGCCGTTTTTTTTTCAGGTTGCACAATGAAATGTGTTTTTTGCCAGAATTTCCCTATATCACAATTCAATAATGGCAGGAACTATTCGATAAACGAATTGTCGGAAATTTTTCTGGAACTTGAAAAAAGAGGAGCACATAATATAAATCTTGTCTCTCCGACACCTTACCTCTTCCATATAGTAAAGGCTTTAAGAATTGCATCGGATAATGGACTTGAGATTCCGGTCGTCTACAATTCCGGTGGCTATGAAAAGGTCAGTATAATTAGAGAATTGAACAATATAGTTGATATTTATATGCCAGATTTCAAATATTCCGATGCTGATTTGGCAAAAAGATTTTCAGGAGTTGTTAATTATCCAAAAATAGCATTTGAGGCGATTTCTGAAATGTACAGACAGACCGGATCTCTTATGATTGACAAAGACGGGATAGCGGTAAGGGGGATTATAATACGTCACCTTATACTTCCGGGACATATTTTAAATTCCAAAAATATTCTAAAAAAAATTGGCAGAAGTAAACTAAAAGATGCATATCTAAGTTTGATGAGCCAATTCTTTCCGGCTTATAATTCCACTACGGATGAATATTTATCCAGAAAGCTTGTGCCTGAGGAGTACGAAGATGTGAGATCGTATGCGATTTCGGAAAAACTTGAAAAGGGGTGGTTTCAGGACATCTGATATGATATTTCTGTGTCTATCTTGCTGAGAATAGTAGATGCATTTCCTGAAATTCCGATATTTCCGGGAGGTACATCAGATTCTCTTTTGTTTATTCTTATAAGGACAGAGTCAAACATATTGATAAATTTTTCAGACATATATCTTACCGTGGGTACGGCTGTCCCCGCTCCGCACTCCAGTACAATCAGTTTTTTCAACCCCAGCCTCTGTCTCCAATCAAGCATTCGCTCATGCTGAATGTGAGTTCTGTCAGAGATCCAGTTCCAGTCGCCGAACATAAGAATGTTAGGTCTTGCCACTGCCCCACATTTGCCACAAACCGGAAGTTTTCCCTCTGCTCTCATTGTCTCTGTATCAATATTTATACTGATCTCATCAGCGCTCCATGTATCTGTGCATGATGATGAACATTGAAGAAAATTAATTGAACCATGGCACTCTTCGATCTTATCTTCGGGAAATCCCGCTTTCTGGAACTGTCCATCCACATTTGATGTGAAAATAAAATAATCGTCATTTTTTAATTCTGTCCATTTTTTAATAATATTAAATCCAAGGTGCGGAACTGTTTTTCGGTATAAATTGAGTCTGTGTCCGTAAAAGCCCCATGCAAATTCAGGGTCAGAACGAAATCCTCCGGGATTTGCCATCTGGTAAAAATTCAGGCCTAGATCCCTATAGGGAGGATAGGCATTCCAGAATCCTTCATCTCCACGAAAGTCAGGCAGACCGGAATCAACACCAATCCCAGCTCCGGCTCCTACAAGAATTGCATCTGCATCTATGATAAAGGTCGCAGCTTCTCTGATCTTGCTTCTGTCGTATCTCACTCCATGTTAATTACTCTTAAATTGATAAAAAATCAAACAAATTTAGATAAACCATTGTGAACGGCATATTTTTTAGTATAATTCAATTTAAAATATTATTAGGGGGAATAAAATGAAAAAACACAATTTTTATGCGGGTCCGGCAATCTTACCGCAAAAAGTTCTTGAAAAAGCCAAAGCGGAATTAACTGATCTTAACGGGATCGGGCTTTCTGTAATGGAGATTAGTCACAGGTCAAAAGAGTTTGATAAGATCATTACAAGTGCGGAAGAAAATTTCAAGAAATTGCTCGGTATTCCCGACAATTATCATGTTCTGTTCCTCCAGGGTGGAGCAAGCTTGCAGTTTGGCATGATCCCGATGAATCTCCTCAACGGTGGAAGTGCAGATTATATTAACACAGGCGCCTGGGCAAAAAAGGCGATCAAAGAAGGCAAGATCTTCGGAAAAGTGAATATAGCCGCCAGTTCAGAGGATAAAGATTTTTCATATATCCCAAAAGAATTTAAATTTTCTGATGACAGCAAATATGTTCATGTTACGTCCAACGAAACTATTGGCGGAGTTCAGTTTCACACATTTCCAGATACGGGAAATGTCCCGATGATTGCAGATATGTCTTCTGATATAATGAGCAGAAAACTGAATGTTTCCGATTTCGGGCTTATTTACGCGGGAGCCCAGAAGAACATCGGCCCTTCGGGAGTGACACTTGTTATTATAAGGGATGACCTTGTTCAGAGTTCAACTGAAGGCATTACCACTATGTTGAGTTACAAAACTCATGCAGAAAAAAAATCTATGTATAACACACCTCCTGCATTCGGAATATATCTTATTAAACTTGTAACAGACTGGCTGATCGATCTTGGTGGTATTGAAGAGATTGAAAAGATAAATGAAAATAAAGCATCACTCCTGTACAATAAAATAGATTCCGGAGATTTTTATAAAGGGACAGCGGAAAAAGAGGACAGGTCGAAGATGAATGTTACATTCAGGATGAGATCAGAAGAACTTGAAAAAAGATTCGTTGATGAAGCAACCGCATCAGGATTGATTGGATTGAAAGGACATAGAAGTGTCGGAGGATGCAGAGCATCTATATATAATGCACTTCCCATAGAAAGCGTCCAGGAACTTGTGAAGTTTATGGACGAATTTGAAAAGAAGAACCGATAATTATCTAAAAATTTTAAGCTTCCGGATTTATTGTTTGCACAAAAATGGATAAAAATATACTCTCAACAAAGAAAATATTCAAATTCTGGGTTCCGCTTGCTGCAACCTGGTTGATGATGTCGATGGAAGGTCCGTTTCTGTCAGCTGTCATTGCCAGGCTTGGTTTTCCCAAATACAACTTAGCTGCTTTTGGTGTAGCTTTTTCTTTTGCTCTTATCGTTGAGGCGCCAATAATTATGCTTATGAGCGCCTCGACCGCATTAGTGAATAACCGGAATGATTATTTTTCGCTCAGAAATTACACTTTTATGCTGAATTCAATTATTACGGTAGTCATGATAATCGGGATGATTCCTTCCGTTTTTCATTTTATTGCTCAGGATATGATCGGCCTTCCCCCGAATATTGCAAATCTAACTCACTTTGCCTCAGTATTGCTTCTTCCCTGGCCTGCAGCGATCGGATTCAGAAGGTTCTATCAGGGGTTGCTAATTAAAAACAACCTGACCAGGCTTATTGCCTACGGAACAATAATAAGGTTGATTTTCATGGCTTCCACAGCGCTTTTTCTTTTTTCACTCAAGGTCAGCGGGGCTTATATCGGAGGCGCAGCACTTTCTGCCGGTGTAATTGCAGAATCGATCTTTAGTAGATTTGCAGTTAATGGCACGATCAAATCTATTATTGGCAGGTCAGAAGAGATAAGTAAAAAAAAGAAGCTGAATTTCAGATCAATTTCAAAATTTTATTTTCCATTGGCGTTAACAACCATTCTTGCTCTCGGAGTACATCCGATGGTGACTTTTTTTATGGGGAAGAGCAGATTTCCTATCGAATCACTTGCTGCACTTCCGGTCATAAACTCCCTTATATTTATTTTTAGGAGTCTCGGTCTGTCATATCAGGAGGTTATAATTGCCCTGCTGGGAATGAATGAAAAGAATTATGAAGGTGTTAAAAAGTTTGCACTCTACCTCGGGACCTTTATATTCGCATCTCTTTTACTGATCCTTTTTACTCCTGTACTTCACATATGGTTTCAGAATGTCTCGGGATTGTCTCCGGAGCTTGTGGAATTCTCAATCCTTCCTGCCCGCATTCTGGTAATTCTTCCACTTCTTACGTTGCTGATCTCATTTCAGAGAGCACTTCTGGTGCAGACAAAGGAAACCTCCCCGATAAAAGGAGCTTCTTTTTTGGAAATAGTAATGATTCTTTTTACACTCTATATAACGGCGATATGTTTCAGCCTTCCCGGTGCTATCGCAGCAGCGATCTCCTACACGGTCGGCCGTCTCTTCGCAAACTCCTACCTCTTGCCCTCTCAATTTAGAGCAATCAATTCCTTAAAAAATCAATAATTTTGTACACAAATATTAGGGACGGTTCTCATATTTGTGTACACTTTTGAGCAAAGTGAAGTTTATAGTCCTGTATAGTGTTTGAGTATATTCCTTTTTAGTTTACAAAAAAATTCCATATTTCAAAACACTATCCCCGGTATTCGTTTGTGTAATTGCAGACAATTGGATAGAATATCTTTTAATTGGTGAAATGGTAATTATGGATAACAAAACATTTGAGATAAGGGTCCGGGGTATTGTTCAGGGGGTCGGGTTCCGTCCTTATATTTACAGGATCGCGAATGAATTATCATTAGTTGGAGAGGTATTAAACGATACCGAGGGCGTTCTGATCAGGATAAATGCAAAAGTATTTGAGATTCCCGGAATAGAAATGAAGATTAGAAGTGAATCTCCTCCACTTTCCACAATCAACTCTATTGAGACAAAAGAGATCGATCAAATAAATTTCACAGAATTTAAGGTGGTAAAAAGTGAAATTACCAGCCGAAAAAATGCTTTTATTCCTCCGGATACTGCAATTTGTGAAGATTGCAGAAAAGAACTTTTTGATAAGAATAACCGGCGTTACAGATTCCCTTTTATCAATTGTACGAATTGCGGTCCAAGATTCAGTATCATCAGGGACATTCCTTATGACAGGAAACAGACCTCGATGCAGGAATTTCCCATGTGCTCTGACTGCAGGGAGGAGTATGATGATCCTTCTGACAGGAGATTTCATACAGAACCGACAGCCTGTCCTGTCTGCGGTCCGGAATATTTTCTTCTTAACAAAGAAAAGGAACTAATAACCGATAATATCTCAGAAATATTATCCGAGTGTGTGTCAATGCTGAAAGACGGAAAAATACTTGCAGTTAAAGGTGTCGGTGGTTATCACCTTGTAGTTGATGCAGAGAATGACAGAGCTGTAAGGATGCTGAGAGAGAGAAAGCAACGCCCTTTTAAGCCCTTTGCTTTAATGGTGAGGGATATCGGAATTGCAGAAGAATTTCTTTATATTTCGGACAAAGAGAAAGAACTTCTTCTTTCTAAAGAGAGGCCCATAGTAATTCTAAGGGAGAAGAAAAAAATTGTTTCTGAAGAAATAGCTCCCGGATTGACACACCTGGGAATAATGCTTCCATACAGCCCTTTTCAGAATCTCCTGTTTGATGTTGCGGGGGAAATGGTAATGATCATGACCAGCGGGAATATTAGTGATGAACCTATAATTTCTGATGAGGAAGAATTATTTGAAAAATTAGGAGATGTATCTGATTATTTCATAACCTCAAATCGGGAAATAGTTCAGCAGACAGATGATAGTGTATTGTTCGTCAACGGGAAAATTCCTTTTATGATAAGGAGAGCAAAAGGATTCGTTCCCGTCCCGTTTTTCTCATCTGAATCAGCACTGGATTTCTTTGCTTCCGGTTCCGATATAAAGAACAGTTTTGCCCTCTCAAAAGAAAATCTGATATTTATGAGTCAGCATATAGGTGATCTGGAAAGTCCGCTTACAGAGCGAAAATATATCAGAACAATTGATCATTTCAAGAATCTTTTTCAGATAGAGCCGTCTGTATTTGTTTCAGATCTCCACCCGGGCTATTTTTCAACAAGAATCACTGACAGATTATGGAAAGAGTCAGGAGGGGAAAGGATAAAGATCCAGCATCACCATGCTCATGTTTCTGCTGTGCTTGAAGAGAATGAGGTCGAAGAAAAAGTGATCGGAGTGTCATTTGATGGTACCGGATTCGGGACTGATGGTAATATTTGGGGCGGGGAATTTCTGATCGCTGATAAAAAAAGTTATAAAAGAGCTGCTCACTTCAGCTATTTCCCTCTTCCGGGTGGAGAAGCAGCCATAAAGGATGTGTGGAAGATCGGACTTTCCTTGCTTCACACAGCTTATGGCCATGACATATTTCCCGATAACATAAAAAGAAAAGCCGTCTCCGAACTGATCGAAAAAGGGATAAATTCCCCTCTATGTTGCAGTGTGGGGAGATTTTTTGACGGAATATCTTCACTACTGGGTTTTTCAGATTCAATTTCAACCGAAGCAGAAGCGGCTCAACTTTTGGAGGAAGCAGCTTTGAGGTCGGAAAGTCCGCTTATATTTCCACTTGAGATATTTGTTGGATCAGGTAAAGAACCTATGGTGATAAACAGTTCAAATCTTGTAAGAGATCTAATTGTAAATATAGAAAAGGGAATTCCGGCTGATGATCTTGCTATGGCCTTTCATAATTCCATATCAGATATAACGGTAAAAGTACTTAAGCTTTTAAGGGAACAGACGGGTATCAACAAGGTTGCTCTATCCGGAGGTGTATTTCACAATAGGCTTATTCTGAGTAAGATAATAAAATTATCGAAACTGGAGAAATTTGAAATCCTATTACCAATAAAACTCCCATTCAATGATGGGGCCATAGCATTCGGGCAGATAGCTTCAGCAAAGGCAATGCGATCAGATTAACTCTAAGGCAGATCCTCAAAAGTCTGATAATTTAAAAGTTCTATTTTTTTATCAAGATCTCTTGAGGTTCTTCTTATAAGTCCACCAAGTACTTTCCCGGCTCCAATCTCGGAATATTTCTCTATTCCTTTATCATTTAGCATTTTAAGAACTGTCGAATGCCATAAAACCGGCCTGGATACCTGCCTTCTGAGCCCGTCCCTCACTTTTTCTTTATCTGTTATCTCTTCCACATCAACATTATTGATTATTGGAAACGAAAGATCTCTGAAATTAATTTTGTCAAGATCCACGGATAATTTTTCTTCCGCTGGAATCATCAGTGTGGAATGGAACGGGGCTGATACAGGAAGCATTACAGATTTCGGGGCATTCAGTACTTCTACAGCATTTTCTACAGCATCCTTGTCTCCCGATATCACGATTTGAGATGAACTGTTCCAGTTTGCAATATTGACAACCCCTTCCAAATTTTTCATTTTTTCTCTAATCTGATCAATATCAAGTCCAATAATAGCGGCCATTGCTCCTTTACCTACAGGAACTGCTTCCTGCATATATTTCCCCCTCTTATGAACAAGCATTACTGCATCCTCGTAGTCGATACCTCCTGCACAGAGTACTGCAGAGTATTCTCCAAGGCTATGTCCTGCTGCGAGTGCGGGTTCCTGTCCCAGAAGATTGAAAAGGATATAAGATACTGTTAAAAGTGCTGGCTGGGTATTGTGGGTGAGTTTCAACTCCTCCTCGGGCCCTTCAAAACATATTTTCATAAAATCATAACCGAGAATCTCGTTTGCTAATTTAAATGTTTTCTTTCCAAGGTCGCTTTTTTTAAAAAGTTCTTTTCCCATTCCCACATATTGGGAACCCTGTCCCGGGAATAAAAATGCTGTATTGTCCATTATAGATGATCTCCTTTCCGACCGATTTTATCATTAATGTCCACGCAATTCAATTTTACTTCTGAGAATTTCACGAAAAGTAAAAAATGGTTACAAAAAAGAGAGCCGGGTTGATTTTTAGGGCGTGCTTCCAAAGTAAAAGTATGAAAGTTTCATAAACTGTCCTGTATTTCAGGAACTTTTAATATATTTATTCGTTTAATATAAATTGGAGGTTGTTATGAAAACGAAATTATTAATTGTCTTTATTATCATTTTTTTAACATTACCTATTTTTACTTTTGGATATAAATATGAAAAGACTATCGATAAGTCATTCGTCGTAGATTCAAACTTTGATTTCGAATTGAAAAACTGCAATGGTAATATCGATGTGGCAACATATAAAGGAAACAAAATTTTGATTAAAATAAGGAAATATTCTAATAGTTCTGGCTCTTTTGAGAAGACGAAAGTAATCTTTAAGAAGAGTGACGGAAAGCTTAAAGTTAGTATCAAAAGACCGGGGAATAATTGTAGAACCTCTTTCGAATTTTACATAAAACTTCCACGAAATCTTTCACTTACTGTAGTTGAAACGATAAACGGTAGAATCGGAGCCGATGGAATATTTGGGGATTTTAGTGCCAAAACAGTAAATGGAAGACTTTCCTTTGAAGGAGTTTTAGATGATGCAAAATTTGCAACAGTGAATGGAAGTATAGGTGTTTACCTTGATAAGCCATTATCGGGTGATCTCAGTATTAGGTCTGTCAATGGTTCAGTTAAACTGGAGCTTGACAAAAATTCGAGTTTCTTTCTTAGTTCAAAAACAACAAATGGCTCAATCAAGAGCGATTTTGGTCTTCACAGGACAAAGAGATTTATCGGTAGCAAAATGGATGGCGTTGTTAATGATGGAAAGTTTGATATAAAGATACAAACAGTAAACGGAAGCGTCAAAGTTCTTGAAGATTAGAGGAACTGGAAAATAGCACCTTTATAATACCAATTTTCATTTTGTCTGATATAATAGCTTTATGAAGCGAGAGATCTTTGTAGGAAATGTAGGAATAGGGGGCAAGCATCCCGTTTCGATCCAATCAATGACAACGGCAAAGACGAGTGATGCTGAAAGAACCATTGATCAGATAAAAAGGCTTTATATCGCCGGATGTGAGATTGTCAGAGTCGCAGTTCCTGATATCGAATCTGTAACATCACTAAAAAAAATAATTGCAGGATCGCCTATCCCTGTTATTGCAGATATCCACTTTAACCCGGATCTTGCCTTGGGATCAATCAGGTCCGGAGTTGCCGGAATACGGATAAACCCGGGAAATATCGCAAATAGAAGTAAATTGTCCGATATTCTAAAATCTGCTTCCGAAGCGGATATTCCAATACGAATAGGCGTGAATTCTGGATCCATAGAAAAAAAATATCATAAAACCGGGATGTCAAAATCTGAAATGATGGTAAATTCCGCTCTCGATAAAGTAAAGTTTTTTGAAGATTCGGATTTTTTGAATATAAAATTATCTTTGAAATCTTCAGACATCAGGGAAACTGTAGACGCATACAGGCGAATTGATAAGGAATGTGATTATCCTCTCCATCTTGGCATTACCGAAGCCGGAACACTTTTTTCGGGAACAATCAAATCATCTATCGGTATTGGCAGTCTCCTGATTGATGGAATAGGGAACACTATCAGAGTTTCTCTCACTGATGATCCTGTTGAAGAAATTAAAATTGCTGATGAAATTCTTAAAAGTCTGGGGTTGCGTGAAAGAGGAATTGAGGTTATCTCATGTCCGACATGTGCCAGAGTAAGTGTTGATCTGATAAATATTGTAAAAAGATTTGAAAAAAGGATCGCTGAGATGAAGCTGAATAAAAATATAAAGATAGCGATCATGGGTTGCGAGGTGAACGGGCCCGGAGAAGCTCAGGATGCGGATATAGGAATAGCCTTTTCAAAAAGCAAGGCTTACCTTTTTAAAAAAGGCAAAATGATCGAAAAGTTGAATCCAGAAAATTCTATTGACAGACTCCTGGAAATTATTAGGAACTTTTGATCAGAGTTTTGCCAGACTTTGATCAAGATCTTCTATTATATCCTCAACATCTTCCAAACCAACAGAGATCCTTGTGAGTTCGTCCGAAATTCCTGCTTTCAATCTTTCTTCCTTTGGTACTCCGCTATGGGTCATTGAAGCCGGATGTTGAATAAGAGTATCAACCGTACCGAGGGAGACTGCCAGGGTCATCAGTTTTATTGAGTTCATCAATTTTTTCCCTGCTTCAAAACCTCCTTTCAGATCGAAAGCCAGAACTGAAGAAAAACCGCTCATCTGTTTTTTGGCAATTTCATGTCCTTCGAAATTTGGAAGTCCTGGATAGTAAACTTTAAGAACCTTTTCATGGTTCTGAAGATATTCTGCGACCTTCAGTGCGTTGATGTTGTGTTTCTCCATTCTCAAAGACAAAGTTTTTATTCCTCTGAGACAAAGATAGGAGTCAAAAGGATTGGCATTTCCTCCTGTAAGTTTTACAAAAGATCTGATCTTGTTATGAATCTCTTCTGTTCTTCCGACAGAAAAGCCCATAACAACATCGCCATGACCGTTAAGGTATTTTGTGGCTGAATGCATGATCACGTCAGCACCGAACTCAAATGGTTTCTGAAAATATGGTGTAGCGAATGTATTGTCAACAACGAGTAATGCATCAGCATTTTTTGCAATTTCTGAAACACCCTTTATGTCAGTAACATTAAGGGTCGGATTTGCAGGTGTTTCAATATATATTAGTTTAGTATTTTCGTTTACACTATTTTTGAATTCTGAGATGTGCCCGCTTTTTACTACCGATGTCTTAATTCCATATCTGCCAGCGAATTCTGTTAATAGTGTTGTTGATGATCCATACAATGTATCAGAAACAACAATATGATCTCCGGCTTTGACGAATGGGAAAACACTGGCAAAGACCGCAGACATTCCGGAGCTTGTCGCAGTAGATCCGAATCCACCTTCCAATCCTGCAACTACCTTCTCCACAGCATCAATAGTTGGATTTCCGAGTCTTGTATATATGTATCCATCTCCCTTACCGGAAAAAAGTTCGGCTCCATGTTCCGGGGAATCAAAATAGAATGTAGAGGTTTGAAATATGGGAAATGAATGCGCATTAAATGGTTTTTTGTGACCTTCGAGATGAATCTGATTTGTGGAAAATTTGTGGTTTTTCATAAAATCTCCTATTGTAATATTATAGCTGAAAACAGGGGTTCATTCAACCAGAATCAATATATTTTTTAACAATAAATATTCTGACAGAAACAGGCACTTAAATTCTTTTGTTAGTCTAAAAAGATCTTTTGGAAAATCAATTGAAATGATTGCTAAAGATCTGTGAAATCTTTGATCTTATTCTTCAATCTGATAAATCTTTTCTCGAAATCTTTTCGCTGTCCTTCTGATATTTCTGCGAGTCTGAGTCCCTTTTCTACAAATTCGAGGGCTCCTGTAAAATCTTTTTTCCTGTGTTCAAGGTAAACGGACATCTCCCTGAATGCAAGCTTGTCCCCGTGGTCTGAAAGTTTTTTCCATAAGCTTTCTGCTTCTTCATATAACTTCTTTTTCTTTTTTATAAGCGCAAGTCTTTTTATTGACTGGGCTATAATTTCCTCTCTTTCTGCATATTTATTCAAATAATTATAGGATTGTTCAGCATTAGACAGGAGACCGGATCTCTCATTTAGCATTGCGACTCCGAGGATTTCACCTTCATCAAAGGTTGTGGAGACATTATTGACATATTTGCAACCCAAGAGGAGAAGAGCCGAGAGTCCTACAATATCAAGGGCGTTATGTTCGGCAATCTTTTCGATCATAGAAAAATTTCCTGTTCGTAGATACTCAAAATATAATCCCGGGATAAGACTTCCATCGACATCGTCGTCTCTTGAGATATTTAGAAGAATATCTCCCAGATATCCGAGTTTTCTCGATTCAAAAGTATTTTTCCATATTATTCTTGCCGGGCTTAAATAATCGAGATGTGGGAGATTCAGTAATGGGAATTTTTTTCTGTTCAAGACATATCTGGTCTCCATTAGCGGATAATCGAACGATTTTCCGTTGTATGTTACAACTCCGGAAATATCGAGCTCATCAAGAAAGCTGTCAATTTCTTCGAGAAAAAGTGATTCTCTGGCCGGATTATTTAGGATAAAGATCCGAACCTCAAAAGAATCACTTTCAATGAACCCGAAACCAAGCATAAAAGGGATCGTTCCTGTACCTCCGGAAAGTCCGGTTGTCTCGGTGTCAAAATATAACAATTTTAGCGGATCGATTTTTGCTAGTGCAGGATAATTAAAAATAGTAGAAATAGTGGCACTTCCAATTCTCTTCCATTCATGAAGTATAACCTCACCGAATACAGAATTAAGCGGATAATTGTAATATATGATTTCAAAATCTTTATCAAATTTTATATTTTTGGAAGGAGTGTCTTTTTTTTTATTAGAAAATTTGTTTTTTAAATTTTTATTTACAAGTTCTTCGAGTTTTTGTTTTGTTGATATACGAGGTTCTTCACTTGTAGGCTCATCCGTACTTTGTCTTTTTTTCCCGGTAATGAAATCTAATTTCTTTTTAAGATCTTTCATTTGTTTTAAGCTGAAACAATATTACCACAGGAATAAGCTGAAATTGAGAATTCGGTTGATAGCTTATATATTTTTAATCAATGATGAAGTTTATTGGATTAACGGCTTTACCCATGAAGCGTACTTCATAATGAAGATGAGGAGCAGTACTCCTGCCTGTGTTTCCAACAAATCCGATCACCTGACCTCTTGTTACCCTGTCTCCTTCCTTAACATTGAAAGCAGACAGATGACCATAGCGGGTAGTGTATCCGAAATTATGATCAATAATTATCATTTTGCCGTAATATTCTCTGTATTCTGCAACCAATATAACC
>Ga0256845_1002602_pt1 | contig 12907 bp, 9 predicted proteins | sample RiftiametaG_FD_189101 | JGI IMG/M metagenome (GOLD analysis project Ga0256845, IMG submission 189101) | Tube worm associated microbial communities from hydrothermal vent at the East Pacific Rise, Pacific Ocean - Riftia | ecosystem: Host-associated > Annelida > Integument > Unclassified ... | reverse complement strand
ACTATAAGCAGCCCGGAAATGTTGAAATAGAGACTGAAGTTGCCGTGGAGAAAAAAACCAATGAGAAATAATCCACCACTTAAGAAAATACCGATTAAATTTTTATTTTTTACAATGGACATTTTCATAATGACTGTTTCGGTAACCTTATTAATTTAAATTATTGGCAGTGGCTGGCACGGGAGCGGGAAGCTGTTTGCTGATGATAATTTCAACCCGGCGGTTTTTGGCACGGTTTGCTGCATTTGTGTTTGGTTTTAATGGCCTGTATGAAGAAAAACCACTTACAACAAATTGACTGGGGGCCATGTCCAGGTCTTTAATGAGAAAACGAACAACAGTACTGGCACGTGCAACTGACAGCTCCCAGTTTGATTTAAATTTCCGGGAGCGCATCGGAATGTTGTCGGTGTGGCCAACAACATTGATCATATAGGGACTGTAGCGAATAACAGCACCGATTTTACGCAATGAGTGTAAAGCATCCTGAGATAATTCACTTTCACCAAGTCCAAAAAGCAGATCGCTTGTAAGAATTATGCGCATGGTTTTATCAGGAATGATGTCGATGGAAGCAAATTTTTCAAGATTATTATTTTCAAGAGCATCTTTGCTAAGGGCGTAAATCTTTTGGAAAGATGTATCTTTAGCGGGTTCAGGTTCTTCTATTGTCAGGGGAAGAGGTTCTGTGACATCCTCCTTGGGAAGAGGAACCTGCGTAGCTGAGAGGGCAGGAAGGTTTTCCTCTTTTTCCTGCGGTATCATCATGATAATTTTGTCGGGCGGGACTACAGGAGATGGTTCATCAGTGATTTCTGGTTCCTTTGCAACTGAAGATTGTTTGGGGGATGGTTTTGCGGGAAGTAGATTTTGGGGTACTGCTTCGTTGCTTTTTGTGTCAATATGATCAACTTTTTTTACACTGCCTGCAGTGATAAGTGGCAAACCCTGATGTATTGGGGCAAATGGAAATGATGCGCCGCTACTGTCAAGAGTTTCAAGTGCTGTCGCGGTGTCACCGCCAATTATTTCTTTCCCTTGTTTTTGCAGGAAATCCTGATTTGCAGTCTGGTAAACGAACATTGACAGAAAAAGAACGAACATGGTCATCATCAGGTCTGACCAGGCGACTGACCAGTGTGATGTTTTTGGCATGCTTGAGCCAAAGGTTGCATCATCAACTTGAAAAACAGTGTTGCCGGCGGAGCGCCTTTCGATATTGACAACATCTGCTGCATATCTGTTTTTTGCTATCCCCGCAGGAAAATTTGTGATCTCCCTGATACCCTCTTGAGAGGAATTTGAGATTGAATTTTCAGAATGCAAATGTTTTTCCGTGTCTGTGTTTTAATTCAGAAAATGGCTCCTCGCATGCAGAGGAGTCAGCAATAAAATCGTTGTCTATCTTATCGGTAGGTTTGAATATTCCTGAAGTGAATTTTGAAAGAAGCCAGTAAAAATTGATTAGAAAACGGGTTTAAAATCAAAGAAATGACTGGTTTCAAGTTTTCTGTACGTATGGGTTTCTCCTCTTGCGACAAAGGAATTGGTAATTGCACCGCTTGGAGTAAATCGTACGCCCTCAAGAAATTCACCATCCGTAATACCTGTTGCGGCAATTGCGACTTCCTTGCTTTTGATCAGATCCTGGGATCTGAACGTCTTTGTGAAATCTGTGATGCCGTGTTTTGCAGCCTCTTTTTTATCCCTGTCGTTTTCATAAAAAATTTTACCTTCAAAGTACCCGCCGAGACAGCTGATAGCGGCAGCAACCAGAACGCCTTCCGGTGCATATCCATAACCAATGTAAATATCGGCTTTTTCACCGGTAATTGCAGCAAGGCAGCCGGAGACTTCACCCTCTTCAATGAGCTTAATACGTGCGCCACAACTTCTTACTTCATAGATAAGTTGTTTATGCCGAGCTTGGTTGAGGATGCAAACAGTGACATTTTCGGTGTATTTTTTAAGTGCTCTTGCAACACGTTTAACATTAATGATGGGGGGTTGATTGATATCGATCACCTCACCGACCTGAGGGCCGACAACTATCTTGTACATACTGAGGTTCGGCACCGATTGAATTGAGCCAGATTTGGCGATAACCGCATAGGATGTAGAGTTGTTTTTTCCGTCTGCTGCGGATCGGTACGCCTCAAGGGCAACAGCCATTATGTCGGTTTTTTGAGCACCTTTTCCTATTATATCAGGAAGTTGATAGGTGTTTGTCCTGTTGAGAAAACGATCGTTGATAAGAACTCCCTGGATATTGAGGCGATTGAGGGTTTTATCAATGGCTTTTCTTGTTTGATTCAATATGTCGAGGTGATCGCCCAAGCCCTGCAGCCGCGCGGCTGTAAGTGCCGCAATTTCAGTGGCTCTGACGATTTCCATTCCGTAGTTGGTATCCATGGCAATTTAACAAATGTAGAAAGTTAGGTAGAGGGAGAATGAAAACCATTCTGTTCTGCGCAGTGCAGGAGCTGCTGCATGATATTATCACGTTCTTTGGCAAGTTTTTTACCGGCGATGGTGTCTTTTATCTTCATAGGATGTCGAAATTCATCTATAAGTTCGATATCAAGGGGTGCAGACTCGAGTTTACGTTCCGCTTCTTTAATTTCATCGGGTGTCGGTAGGATAATCCCATACAGTTGGTGTGGTGTGTGCACCAGAGAATGGCCTCGATTGTAATAGGCCGCCGCGAAACCGCCGTCAACGTTAATGGCGACACCATCCTCACTGGCCATTTGAGCACCTTTTTTGTAGTCCACCGGTGTATGCCCAAAAATCACTCTCTGGACGCCAAATTCAAGCTGCATTTTTTTCTTGAAACTGTCTGTCTCCATATTGTCTTTCCAGAACAGTGATCTCTCATCATGGGTTTCTGTATCTATCAAAAAATATCTCTCGAAAGTTTTCATTGCATGCTTGCCGAAGAACGGTGATTTAGGACCACACCAGAGGTAAAAAAAGAGCGCCTGATCCTCTTTTTGCTGGGTACGTCCCGCAAGATAGTTTTCGCCGACACGGGTGATAGTTTCTTGAATAAAGGCGAGTAGATTTTTACCTTTCCGACCAAGGAATTCTTCAAATTCGCCTTCAGCCGTTGAAGGAACCAGAGCATGGATGTTGAGGAAGTTATTTTGAATATGGTAGCTTTTACCTTTGGTAAAAAGAAAGTGCAGTAACCTTTGCAGATGACTATTGGTTGTGAACTGCAGGGTAAGGTCGTCGATTATGGATTTTTCCTCAGGAGTTAATCGTCCTGGATTGTTATGATCAACTGTAGGGAAATGTGTATCATTTAACCCCTGAGTGTCTCCGGATTGCAGCATTTGCGCAAGTCTATCAAGCCACAATCGGTTTTTCATTTCATAGTGGGGAAAGTCTGCGATTGTTTTTTCTTCGAGTTTAAACTGGATAATTGCAAGTGCTTTTTCCATGGCCCGACCTTTATTGGTCTTTGCCTTGAAGTTGCCTGTTGCTAATTCGACAGGATATGTGCTTTCAGCAAATTTTGCCAGTTTTGAGGTGTTGAATCGTAGCCTGTCGAGAAACTCAAAGTGATCATAGCGGCAGGTAATGCGCAGTGCTTCGGCAACAAGAGACTTATTTCCGGCGGCGGCACCCATCCAGAGGATGTCGTGATTGCCATATACATAGTCAACCATATTCCGATAAAAACTAGAGGAAAGGATGCGGAGAATTTTATCGGGTTGCGGGCCTCTGTCAAAGACATCACCGAGTACCTGTATTCGATCCAAAAGTACCTGTCGAATGGTGTGAGAAAGATGGGAAATCAACCTGTCAGAGATGATTTTTTCTTCAAATATTGGATCAGGAACAGGTTGTCCTGCCAGTAGCCTGCTTATAGTGTCTCGAAATTCCGGGCGAAAGATTTCATTGCCCTGGGAACCTCTATTAGTCAGTTTGTATTTTAGTACACCAACGAGGCAGAGAATAACATCCTGCATATCCATCTGAATGACGTTATCCTGAAAATAGGATTGTTTTCTGATGATTTTTGTCAGATATTGGATTTTTTCAGAGCTGAAGGTATTAGGTAAAGCCTCTTTACATGTCTGATACAGCATGCCAAATCGGCCGCGTAGGATAGATTTGAACCGATCACCCTCACCGTGTAGATCGCTTATCCATAAAGTTGTGGGTATGTTGGAGTTCAGTTCGTGATCCAGCTCAAGGAGTTTACATGAAAGCCTGTCTATTTCACTGACACGAATCTTTCGGGGTTGTTTTTTGAGAGCTGATTGTTTCGGCAAAGAAGGCATACAATCACCTGTGTTGTATCAGAAGCAGGGAATGTGCTGGTGACGGTAAAGACAGAACGTATGTGATCCGTTGTGATTCAGATAATTCTGTCAGATTGATAATGATGTAATATATCAGAATATCGATCAATAAACCAGAAATTCTCTACGTTCAAAAGTAATTCAAATTTTTTTGACTTCTGTTGTGTGTTGGTTGTTTTGCATTTGTTGACAAAGAAATTTTTTTGATTCATTCTATGGGAGATGTATAGGAGCAGCATGGAGATAATAAACAAAATATTCAGGAGAGTTTATGAAAAATACGATGATTCAATATTTTGACCAGCTAAAAGGAACTGTTCTGCGGGGGATTTTACTCTATTCTTGCATGATGATTGTCTTGTTTTTATCTCGTTATAGTGTCGCCGGTGAATTAGATCAATGTTTCAGCGATATGATGCAGAAAGCCAGTGATTCAACAACAATAGGAGATATTCGCCGGCACTGTGAAAAAAGAATGGCCGGTGTTCAAAATGATGGGTCAGACGTCATCGGTGAGCGTTTAGAGCAGGATAAAAAAAACGTGCTTAAACCTTTCACAATAATGGCGCATAAACCTAATTATTTTCTTTTCGGTGCATATAATGCTGAAGGATATGATTCAACAATCTATCAAGAACGATATGATGATCAGTCTCTTGAACTTCAAGATATTGAAACGCAGTTTCAAGTCAGTGTAAAGGTGCCATTGCTGATTGATCTTTTTGGCAATCTGGATGTGTATGGTGCATACACAAACCGGTCTTTTTGGCAACTGTATGAGGTGGATTCCTCGCCTTTTCGTGAAAGTAATCATGAGCCGGAAATATGGGTGCAGCACAATTCCAATTGGAATTTTCTCGGGTTTAAAAATTCTGCGAATGTTCTTGGGTTTGTTCATCAGTCCAACGGGCGTGGTGGCGATATCTCAAGAAGCTGGAATAGAATTTTTGCAAACTTTTTGTTTGAGAGGGGCAACTTTGCCTTGAGTTTCAGGCCATATTACAGGATTGAAGAGGACGCAAGTAGTGATGATAACCCTGATATAACAGATTATCTTGGTCACTATGAATTGCGTGTGGGATATAAATATAAAGAGCATGTTTTCAGCGCCATGTCGAGAAATAATCTTGAGTCAGGTTTTGATAGGGGAGCAGTGGAATTGAGTTGGAGTTTTCCACTCTGGGATTATCCGTTTTTAAAAGGATATGTACAATATTTTTACGGCTATGGAGAAAGTCTTATCGACTATGACAACAGGGTTAACAAGATTGGCTTAGGTATTTCTCTATCTGATTGGTTGTAGGGAAAAAATGATGAACGTTGTGGCAGGCTGGTTTTATACTATCTGGCGAGTATAACAAGCGACGAAGGAGAAAGATCAAGATGGATCAAGCAACCAGTATTCGGTACCGGTGGGTCAAGGGGAAGTTCGAATACAAATTCTTCTCCACCTGAGATGAGCGTTACTTTGTAGGTTGAACCCTGGAATTGACGCTTTACGATTTTCCCGGTGATGGACGATTTATTTGACCCAGCGTTGGGAAGTTTTTTGAGAGTTGCTCCTTCAGGGCGGATTAACAGTGTGGCATCTGTTGAAGAGAGTGAAGGAGTATTTTCGAGGTGCAACCTGAATGAGTTGCAATGGAAAATGGAATTGCTGTCAACTTTTCCTTGCAGGAGATTTCGAAATCCCAAAAACCTGGCGACACTGCTGTTTGCTGGATACCGATAAATATTTTCTGGGGTGTCGAATTGTTGCAATATACCATCGTGTAAAATGGCAACTTTGTCGGCAACACTAAAGGCTTCCGACTGGTCATGTGTTACGAAAATAGAAGTAACTTGAAATGACTTTAAGATAGTACGGATTTCAAGGGCGAGCCTGTCACGCAAGGTTTTATCAAGAGAACCGAGAGGCTCGTCTAGAAGCAGGAGCTCAGGTTCGGGGGCAAGGCTACGTGCAAGAGCAACTCTCTGTTTTTCTCCGCCGGACAGTTCGTCAATCTTCCTGTCGTCAAATCCTTTAAGCCCAACCAGCGTTAGCATTTTTTGGACACGCCGCTCAATTTCGTCGGTGGTATGTTGTTGCATCTCAAGACCAAAGGCCACATTTTGTGCAACATTTTTATGGGGAAACAGAGCGTATTCCTGGAACATCATACCAAAATTGCGTTTGTGTGGTGGAATTAAACTGATATCTATGTCTTGAAAAAGAATAGTACCGCTTTCTTCATTTTCAAGGCCTGCAAGAAGTCGGAGAAGAGTCGTTTTCCCGGAACCAGAAGGACCGAGTAAACAGAGTATTTCACCACTTTCGAGAGAAAAGTTGATATCTTGTAGAAGAGGGGATCCCTCATAACTATTGCAGAGTTTTGTGACTATCAGGAGCTGTTTGGTTTTGGCTTGCATTGTTGTCTACATTTTCCTTTTAAACAATATCTTTTCCTGATCGGGGTGCATCCAATCTGCCAATCAACCAGAAAGCTGTACTGGTTACAAGCATAAGGATTGTGCTCATGGCCATGGCCTGTCCATAGTTCAGATCTCCAGGCTGGCCCAAAAAACGAAAAATGGCTACTGGTATAGTTGCAGTGTGCGGTCTTGTTACAAAGGTTGAGGCTCCAAATTCCCCCATGCTGATAGAAAATGCAAATACCCCGCCTGTAGCAACAGCTTTTTTAATAATGGGGATATCAATTTTCTGCCAGATTTTTAAAGGTGGTGCTCCAAGTAGAAGAGCAGCTTCCCTGAGATTGTCGGGTATTTGCCTGAGACTTGGTAGAATACAACGGACAACAAAAGGAAAGGCCACCAGTGAATGGGCAATGGGTACAAGTGCCAAAGAGTCACGCAGATTGAGTGGGGGAGTGTTAAGGGTAATAATATAACCAAAACCAAGTGTTACAGCCGAGGTTGCGAGAGGCAGCATTATTATTGCGTCCCACATCGTTGTATGCCGTCCTTTTTTCGAGGCAAGATAGGTTGATGCCAACAGGCCGAGACTCACGGAAATTATCATGGCAGCAATACCAAATCCTACACTGTTTATTACTGCAGATATTGGCGGCACCGCAAATACTGATCTGGTTTGGGTGGTAAAAAGAGCAAGGTAGTAGGCAAAAGTAGGGCCGTTTTTGCCACTGAACGATCTGATAACGAGGGCGAGGAGAGGAGAAAGCAGCAGTAGGGTCATGAAAAGGAGGTTTACGGCCACGACTATTCTTTGCAGAGTTGTCTTAGTTTTTGTGGCCGTTTCATTTGCTGAATCACCAAAGAACCCGATTGTAGAATTCCTTCCAAGCCTGGCATGCAGCCACATGAGAAAGAAATTTATGCTTATTTGTATAAGTGAGAGCGTTGCCGCCATTGGCAGGTTAAAAAGCTGTACAGCCTGGCGATAAATTTCCACTTCAATTGTTGAATTGCCGGGTCCTCCAAGGATAAGGATTACGCCAAAACTGGTAAAGCAGAAAATAAAAATAAGTAAAGTGGCTGAGCCTATTGCAGGGAGCAAAAGGGGCAGTGTGATACGGAAAAACGTTTTGGCAGGTGATGCTCCAAGCATTGTTGCTGCCGACTTAAGATGTGGGTCGAGTCCTGCCCAGAAATTACCAACTATCCGTAATACTAACGTATAATTGTAAAAAATATGGGCCAGTACGAAAAAATAGAAGGTCTGGTCTATTCTGATAGGTGGTGCTGCAAGGTCAAAAGCTGTTATCAGCCAACTGTTGAGCAAACCGCTGGTTCCTAAAAGGGCACGAAATGCTGCGGCAGTGACTACAGTGGGTAGTACGAAAGGAATCGTCATCACTGCCTGCAATAGGTTTTTGCCAAAAAAATTATAGCGGGCAAAAATATACGCACCAGGTAAGGCAAAAATAAGGGTTAAAAGTGTTGAAAGCAGAGCCTGCCAGGTGGTAAACCAGATAATTTTTAAATAGATACTGGTGGAAAAGAGGCTGTGTAATTTTTCAGGGTCCCATGATCCGTTTGGGAAAAAACTGATCAGGAATATTTTAATAAGTGGATAAAAATAAAACAGTGCGAGATAGAGTAAGGGGAGGGCAAGCAAGAGCCACTTTGTGGAATATCCAGTGGGTTTCATCTGCCTCTCCCTTGTGTGACTTTTATCGAAGAACTGCGGTTGTCCAAGCTTCTATCCACTTGTCACGATTGGTTTCTATTGCCGTTGGGCTGACCATGGCAGGTTTATCTGCAACTTTTGCGAATTTGATGAAAATCTCAGGTAGCCTGGCGTCTGTATTTGCCGGGAAAACAAACATCTGCAAAGGAATATCTTCCTGGAATTGAATATCAAGCATGAAATCAATAAATTTTTCGGCAAGTTTACGTTCTTTTGTGCCTTTCAATATACCTGCAAATTCAATTTGACGAAAAGCACTGTTGTTGGAAACAACTGCCGCTGTCGGGGATTCTGTCAGTGGTTTCTCTGAATAATGTACAACGGCGGGAGGGCTTGATGCATAGCTGACAACCACGGGTCTGTTGCCTTCTGATGCTGCGGTAAAATGGCCGAAGTAGGCATCTTCCCAGCCTCCTGCAATGATAACTTTGTTTGTACGTAATTGCTTCCAGTACTGGATGTATCCGTCTTCGCCGAATCTCCCTATCGTTGCAAGCAAAAAGGCCATGCCCGGTGAAGACGTGGCAGGATTTTCAACGACGGTTAAACCTTTATATTCGGGTTTTATCAGATCAGCAAGATCGGTCGGCGGAGAAATATTATGGTTTGTAAACCATTTTTTATCATAATTCAGGCAGACATCACCATAATCCACCGGTAGTAAACGGTTCATCGGATCAAGTTGTAACTGGGCAGGTATTTTTGCAAGGAGTGGTGAGTTGTAGGGGGTAAAGATTTCTGCCTCCAGTGCCCTTGACAAAAAAGTATTGTCTACTCCATAAAAAACATCCGCCAGTGGATTGTTTTTAGAAAGGATTGCCTGTACCAGGGCGGCTCCTGCGTCACCTGATTTCATGAAACGGACTGTTGCCCCATTGTTTTTTTCAAAAGTCTCGATAACAGACTTGCTCACATTAAAGCTGTCATGTGTCATTACAGTGAGGATTTTCTCAGCGCATGCTGTTGTGGATAAATTAAGAAGAATGAGAAGGAATACAATTCCCGCCTTTGTTAGTGTGAATTTCATAATCACCTCCAAAAAAATGTTCGACAGGGTGCTTGCGGGGGTGTGAAGGTGTAATAAAAAAAACCGCCTCCAGGGAGTGGAGACGGTTGTTGTATCACAATTGTCCCTCCGCCGGCATTATCCGGATCAGGTTAGGCGGTCGGGTTCTTGTAAAAAACCCCTCTCAGCCCGGTTCAACCGAGCTCCCGCATGATGTACATTACAATAGACTATCTTGAGAAGATTTGCAATATTTCACTTTTGAGTATTGAATTGTATTTTCATAATAACGAACTATTCCCGGCATAACCTGTGTTCAATTTCTTTTTGTTGGATAGATTGTTTTTTAAGGTTTTGACCAAGTCGGATAAAAAAATTCCCAAGTACTATTTGAGATTTTGCAATAATACCCTGGTGGTCTTTCCGGGAAAGTGCAATGAGCCGCATTCGTTTCGCTTCTCTGAGGAAGTCTTCATGTCTTTCTTTTGCGTACATTTCGTATAATAACGGATTCATTTTGGTCTCCCATTACAATAATGATGTTCAACTAAACATAGCTGCCAAGGCCACTTAATCCAGAATCCCCGGCAGGCGTTTGCAATAGTTCCTGTATCGCATCGTTCAGTAGTTCAATGCCCTCCTTGATCTGACTTTCGTCCAACCACGCTGTGCTGAGACGGAAACAATGTACAAATCGCTGATCGATGTCAAAAAGTGGTCCGGGCAAAAAAGATACTCCTTTGTCAATGGCTTTCAGGAATAGGGCTATGCTTGAATGCCCTGGTGGGAGTTCAAGCATGATTGAAAAACTGCCTCCGGGTGTGCTCCATCGAATATCCTTTGGCATATATTTTTTGAGTGCTGCAAGAAGTGTATCCATTCGGCTTTTGTATATGGTTTGCATTCTTTTGGTATGTGTGTCAAAGCGGTCTGATTTTAACAGTGTAAGAGCTATAGACTGAATAAGTGTTGGACAGGAATGATCGTTGAGCTTTTTGAGTTGTGTCAGCTGCTGAATGCGTTCAGGTGAACTGATGATCCAGCCAAGTCTTAAACCGGTCATAACCGATTTTGACAAGGAACTGATAATGATGGTTTGCTCTGGACCAAGTGCTTTGAGAATACTTGGCTGGAGGGGCCTTGTGAAACAGTTTTCTTTAAAAATTTCATCTGCAAGGATGGTTGATCCTGTTCTTGTGGCCCATTCCACCAGAAAATTATAGCGATCTGCTGAAAGATTGGTACCGATAGGATTGTGTGCATAGGGGCAAAGATAGAGAAGTGCAGGGTCTCTTGTCGCAAGTCGATTGAGTTGTTCTGGGATGGGGCCGTTGTGGTCTCTGGTTACAGTTTCAACCCAATGTCCCATAGCACCAAATGTATCAGTAACACCTTTAAAACATGGAGTTTCACAGAGCACAGATTGTCCGCTTTCTTTGAAAGATTGAGCAACAAGGGTAATGGCCTGCAGGGAGCCATTTGTGATGAGTATTTGGTCTGGTGTTACGTGGGTATTGTTATCGTTAAATCTGTCAGCAACTGTTTTGCGTAATTCGTAGAGTCCTTGCGGTTCAGTCATTTCGACAAGAGATGTGGTGTCGCCTGAAAATGCATCTTGGGTGAGATCCTCAAGAAATGATTCGGGGAGCAGGGCAGGGTCGGGTACTCCTCTGGTAAAGTTGATAATTCCGGGTTTGTCTGCAAGGGAAAGGATGTCGCACAGAGCTTTGCCTACGCCCATTCGCAAACGATGGGCTGCAAACTCTCTTGGATTGCAACTGGTGCGTTGTTGAACCCCTTTAGAGGAGTTGTTTCCATTTCCGGATTGATTGTGTTGGGCACGTTTTTGGATTTGTTTTGCATCCTGAATAAAAGTTCCACGTCCTACATGACAGGACGTGTGTCCTGCAAGGTTTAGATCCTGAAGGGCTCGACGAACAGTTGCCTGTGTTACACCGATATCTTTTGCCAGGCAGGATACTGATGGTAGTTTGTCGCCGGGTTTGAGCTCTTCTTTTGAAATGGCATCGGTAATCGTTTGTTTAATCTGTACATACAACGGTACATCGGATTGTTTGTCTATTTTATATAGTGTCACACGTGCCTCCTTTGTTGAAATGATACAGTATTAATACTGCACTAATGTTGTCGATGTCAAGGATGATTTGGCAAAGAATACAGATTTACAGACAAAAACACTGTGATCAATAATGACAAAGCCAGGATGAAAAGTGTTGGAATTGTTTGTTGGTAAAAAAAATTTAAGAGCCGGTTTATTGCTGGGGAGAAGTCAGGAGAACAACTGTTTCTATATGGTGGGTCTGGGGGAACATATCAATTGGTTGAATTTTCGATATGGTAAAACCATTGCTTGTCAGATTTTGAAGATCGCGGCAGAGGGTTGCAGGATCGCAGGAGATGTAGATGAGTCTTTTTATTGTAAGCTGTGCAAGGTCATGTGCCAGTTCAGGTATGCCGTGCCGGGGTGGATCGATGATAACGATGTCAAACATTCTTTTTTCTTTAATGAGATTTTTGCAGGAAGATTGAACCGGTTCTTTTTTGAATAAAACGTTGCTGAGGTTGGCGCTGGTGCCATTTTTTCTGGCACTTCTGATGGCGGATCCCTGGCCTTCAATGCCTAAAACGTCTTTTGCAAGTTGGGCAAGAGGAATGGAGAAATTGCCCATGCCACAAAACAGATCAAGGACAGTATCATTTAAAGAACAATTACAAAAGCCAAGAACTGTTTCAATAAGTTTTCGATTTTGGGCAAGGTTTAACTGACAAAAACCTGAGGCTTCCCAGGAAAGGTCAAGACCTGCTGATAAACCGAATAGGTGTGGGTAGCGAATTGTAAGTAGTCTATCGTCTAGATTTTCAGAGGTACAACCAATTGGGCCTGTCATTTGAAAATCGTTGCCTGAAAAATAAATAGCGTCTATTGAAGCAATGTGGCTGACCAGTTTTTCAGCTGCCTTTTTGTCGGCAGGTCTTGGTTTTCGTAATAGATGAAAAATACAGATTGTTTTATCTGATTCAGGGTTGCGCAGCAATTCCAATTCTGAACAGGATTTTGTCAGTGCCTGAAAAAAATGTTCACTAATAAGCGCAGAAAGCGAAGCGTTGATTGTTTCCGCAGCGAGTATGCACGAATCAATAGTAACAATTTCATGTGAACGAAAGCGAAGAAAACCTATCTGCAGTGAATCCTTAATCTGTAGCCGAATCCGCTGTCGATAACCGAACTCGTCATCAGATTTTATGGGGGGCGCCACAAGTTCAACTGCTGCCTGGAGCACTTCATCCTGCTGTCGGCCCAACAATTCTTTTATGATATCTTTTTTGATGGTAAGCTGAAGGGCATAATCGCAATGCTGAAGATCACAGCCACCACAATGCATATAATATTTGCAGGGTGGTTTTCTTCGTAGCGGATGT
>Ga0256845_1002601_pt1 | contig 12908 bp, 7 predicted proteins | sample RiftiametaG_FD_189101 | JGI IMG/M metagenome (GOLD analysis project Ga0256845, IMG submission 189101) | Tube worm associated microbial communities from hydrothermal vent at the East Pacific Rise, Pacific Ocean - Riftia | ecosystem: Host-associated > Annelida > Integument > Unclassified ... | reverse complement strand
CGACGGCGACGGCGACGGCGACGGCGACGGCGACGGCGACGGCGACGGCGACGGCGACGGCGACGGCGACGGCGACGGCGACGGCGACGGCGACGGCGACGGCGACGGCGATGGCGACGGCGATGGCGACGGCGACGGCGATGGCGACGGCGACGGCGACGGCGACGGCGACGGCAGCGCCGCCATTTGCGGAAATGGTATCGAGGAAATCGGAGAGGAATGCGACGATGCCAACCTCAACAACAACGACGACTGCATCTCAAACTGCATGGATGCAGTGTGTGGCGATGGCCTGTGGCACATCGGCACCGAGCCATGCGATGATGGCGATGCGGTCAACGGCGACGGTTGCAACGTCGACTGTTTTCAATCCGGCACGGAGAAATGGACATCGACCTTCGATGGACCTGACGCAGCGGCCGACAAGGGCTACGGAGTGGCGGTCGACCAACAAGGCAACCTATATCTCGCGGGCAGCGTCACTGAGTCAGGCATCGAAAAATCGTGGGTCGCCAAATACGACCCACTTGGAGCCCAGCTATGGGAGAATATTGGATCCAACGGATACTCTGACGACGCCCGAGGTATCGCTGTAGACAACGACGGCGACATTTTAGTCGTGGGACACACTCTCATCGCGGGCCAAGCTGGAAATATTTGGGTCGCCAAATACGATGCCACCGGGGCCGAGCTATGGATGAAAATCGTCAATGGGTCCGAAAACAAGACGGATCGCGGATACGGGGTCGCCGTGGACGGCAACAACAACGTAGTCGCCACAGGCATGGTGTCTGTTGCCAATGAGAGTGTGAACGCATGGGTGGGGGCCTTCGATACCGATGGTACGGCATTGTGGAACGACGAATACAACGGCGACAACGATGGAGCCGATGCCGCTCTCGCCGCGGCAACGAGCAGCACCGGAGATGTTCTCGTGACCGGATATACATCATCGACAGCGGGGGGCCTCGATGTCTGGGTACGTAAGTATGACTCAAGTGGCGTCGTGGCCTGGACCGAAACCTACAGCAGCAGCGGGACGAACTCCGACGTTGGCACGGCGATCGGAGTGGACCCCTTCGGTGCGATTGTCGTCGCCGGATACGAGTACGTATCCGGACAAAATGCGAATATTTGGGTCCGCAAATACGATCCACTCGGCGCCACCGTGTGGACGGACGGGTACTCCGGAACCGAAAGCCAATACGACCAAGCGAGTGCCCTAGTCGTCGACAGCAATGGAGACACTGTGGTCGCTGGCCAAGCGAGATCTGGGGCTGGCGACGACATTTGGCTGCGGCGCTACGCCGCGGATGGTTCGACACTGTGGACAAATCTGATCGATGGAGATTCTGGAGGAAACGACGCCGCATTCGGTCTCGCCCTCACTTCGGCCGGAAGCGACGTCCTTATCGCTGGCCACATGACTGCCACGAGCGCCGACATATTTTTTGGGGTCTACGCACCTTAGCCGAGATTTCTCGCATTTCGGCCAGAAATGCTTCAGCGCCGGCGAACACGAAAGTCTCGCCGGCGCTCAACCTTGTCCCCATCGCGCGCGACGACAGTGATGAGGTTGCTCCCAGAGTCGAGCGCGATCGTCGACGAAAATAGCATCGTCCGACGATCGACGGAAGAATCCCCCGACGACCCACCATTCGCGCGATAGTAGGCCTTGTGCTCCCGTCCGCGCCCGTCACCTTGGCGTACACGAACCACCACATCCAGCACAGCCTTCGCATGGGTCAAACGACCCGAAACGGTCAGGGCCTCACCGCCGATCGAGAGTGAACTCGGCAACAACTCGATCTGAGGCGGGTCGACCATCCGCACGGCGATATCGGATTCGTGCAAACGCACCCCGTTCATGCTCGTTTCAGTCACGAGGTCCTTCGGCAACCACAACCGCCGTCCCTCCCCTATCTCCACCGCCCACCAGCCGGAAGAACCTCCCGTGACGGCCAAAAGGTGCCCCTCCTTGAGTTCGTGCACGACGGCCATCGACGGATCGGCGCCGGCACGGAGACGCGCCCCAGCCCTGCCGACCTTGACCGTGGACCTTTGGGCCTCGAAGCCATCCAGACCAGGAATCACCCGGAGTCGAATCTTGCTATGAACGCTCTCGCGAAGACGTCCATCTCCGGCGATCAGCTCAAGCTCAAGGGGAAGCTCCGGGTTCGCATGCTCGGAGACCGAAATACCAAAGGCTCCCGACATCGACGCACCGACTTTCAGCAACCCACCAGGAACCACTCCCTCTTCGAGCATCCCTTGAGCCCCGGAGAGATTTCGAAGCACCGTCCGAAATTCGGGGGCCTCACCTGGACCCTCGTTGTGGACCCGAAAGGCAAACAACACCTGTTCCCCAGGCTGAATGACACCGTCACCGTTGCCACGGACTTCGAATGAATCGGTCTCAGGAAAGAGCTCTGACACCGGGCGCTTCGGAGCCTTGCGCGCCTGCGAAGCGGAGTCGACCACCCAGTAGTCGAACGAAAAATTGGGACGCGCGGCCGCTACCGTCGTAAAATGAACCTCACCCTCGCCATCCGCGACGGAGTCCGGATCCCCACTGTGGGCAGTGACTAGGATTCGGTCGCTGGAGTCGCCGCGCCATGGCATGAGATGAAGCGAAACATCGCGGGTTGCGGTCACTCCCGGGGCGAGTTGACCGAAGAGGAGCTCGATCCCGTCAAGTTCAGTCTGCTCGCAATCAGTCACCACATGCACGCGATCGAGGGTTTTCGTACCCGGGTTCTTGACCTCGATCCGCAAGGTGAACGGACTCCCGGCCTCGAAAGGCCCCGGTTCGACGATACGCGCCGTCACCTCGATCGCCTGCTCCTCTCCCTTGGTAGAGGCCTCATGCCGAGTCCAATCAACCGACCATTTTCCGATCGCCACCTCAATACGGTGGTCCTCTCGAATAGCGACCCTTTTCGTCAACGCTGCCAGTGCCCCCTCCCGCGCCCGCGGAACATTTTCGACCGCGGCGAGCGCAGCAGCAAGCTCGACTGCGATCCGGATCTCCGGGTCTTCAAGCGCGATGTCGCTTGCTTCTACGGATGCCCCCGCGGCGCCTTCCCGGGTCTCGGAGGCGGCATCAAGATAGCGCAAGCGGTGCGGTGAATTGATAACGAAGGCATCACTTCCCTGGTCGTGAACCGCCGAGGGCAGATGAGCAGTTTGGTACATCTGACGCAGTCGGACAAAGCGTTCGGTATCGTAGTAATTTGCGACCCCCGGGTACTGACTCAGACGCACAGGATAGATACGAAGATCAGGACGAACGCCCACATTTTGTATCTGGCGGTCTCCCGCGACACGATATTCAGCGACAGTCATCTTCAAGGCCAGTTTGCGGCCGTAAGGATGGGCATTGCTCAACATCTGTACCGTTCCTTTGCCAAAGCTCGCGCGACCGAGGACGGCTCCAAGGTCCAGATGCTTGATCGCCCCCGCGACAATTTCGGCGGCCGATGCCGTGTCTTCGTCGATCATCGCCACCACCGGGACCCTTTCGCCGAGGATCAATTTCGCAGTAGCGACCTCACTCTCACGCCCCCGGGCGGTATGAACGATCACCAACTCTCCTTCCGTGGTCAGCAGGTCAAGCAATTGGGTCGCTTGAACGAGAAGGCCGCCCGAATTTCCGCGGAGATCCAACACCAGTCCCGCGAGGCCCGAACCTTTGGATTCGGCATCTTTTTTAAGTTGACCGATCGCCTCCTCAACCTTGTCTGCGGTGTCCTCTTGAAAGGTCGACACCTGGATGTACCCCATGACACCAGGCAGCATCATGCTACGGACACTGGCGATCCGGATGACATCGCGCTCAATTTCGAGACTTCGCCGATTCGACCCTCTTCGAACCATCAGCTCAACGCGCGTACCGGCCACGCCGCGTAGAAGTTTTTGAGCGCCCACGAGATTCATATTGACCGTCGACTGTCCACCGATCTCCAGAACCAGGTCGCCCGCCAACAGTCCCGCAGCTTGCGCTGGAGAGTCCGGAAGCACCCGAACAACCAACAGGCGACGCGATTCGACGCGAATCTCGGCGCCAATCCCGGCAAATTTTCCCTTGGTCTTCACTCCAAGGTCCGCGGTCTCCTCGGGAGTCAATAAGATCGTATGGGGATCGAGGGGGGCCAAAAATCCATTGATCGCCGCGTATTCCAGCTCATGAAGAGCTTCCCCCTCGAGCCCTATCGTCGCCCCCGCGAAGTCAAGAATCCGTTCGAGCAGGTCCGCCATTCCCTTCAGATCTTTGATCGACCCGAGCGAAAAATCCTTGCGAGCCGAACGAACCGTGACGACCGCAGAATCACCCCTTCGCTCCCCAAAGAACTCGGGGAAGCGACTGCCGATCTCTTCCAACGCAGAGTCGAGCTGGCGCCGGGGCCGAATCCGTGATTTGTCGTAGTAGTCCTTCGATATCAGATGTGCCGCCCAAATCAGCAGGGGATAGCTGCGCTCCGCGAGCTCAAGAGGATCCTCGAACTCGGATCCCGATTCCCTCGAGGACGCGCGCTCCTCCTTTGTCGCGTCGCCTGCGGCGATGGGGGCAGTCCGAGAGCAACCAAGACCGACCACCGCCACGGCGAGCAACCCCAAAGACCGCCAGGTTCGATCCATTTCGCGTGGCATACGCATCTCCACGAGAGTAACCCGTTCGCACCGCTCGCTTCGGGAATCAACCAATATCCGTTCTAAATTACGCTATTGGTATCTTCGAAGCCACTAATGCAGTCTTTTTAGACAATCATGGAACTCTAAGATACCGAAAATTCAAAGATACACAATTGGCACGATAGAAGCATGTCAAGTTTTTAGCTCCGATGCGCATCGCTCCTACGATACTCCTCGCCCCGCTCCTGCTCTCGGCCGCCTGCATGGACACCCCCATCACGCCCGCTCATCTCGGCGACAACGGTAAGCTGCGTAACCACAATTGGGAGCAAAGCTTGATCTCCGCTGAAGCCATGCGGCCCACCACCCACAGGGCGTCCAGGCTCGCGTTAACCGCCGTGCTCGCGGCCGAGGACGGTGGCGCCCTCGAAGACAGAGCGGTGTTCACACATTCGATCGGAGAGGTGTTTTTACACATGCGAGCGGATGGCCTCGATCGACCGCGGGAGGTGACCTTCGTGTGGAGCTACGGAGATCAGCAGCGAACGACCACGGGTTTCTTGCACCCGTCGCAGACCGTCTCGCTGGCATCGAGCCATACCATCAAGGCCGGCCAATTGGGCGACTGGAGGGTCGAGGTCTTCGAGACGGGCCTCGCGGGTGCGACATTGCTCTATGAGCGAGGGTTCAAGGTCACCGCGGACAAGGGCTGACCTCAGCAGCCAGCAGCCAGCAGCGGCGACTTGGGCCAAATCTGGCCCCGCTTTCCAATCGCAAGGACCCCGTAGCTTTGGCCACGGGGTTTTATTTTTTTTGAGGGGTAGATCCCACCCTATGGAGGACTTAGCCTCACGTCCTATGACGGACAACAATGGCGGCCTTCAGCCGCACGAGGTGGAGGTCTTCGCACGGGGGCTGTATTTCTTGGCGGATCAAGACGGTATCGACGAGACCGAAGAAAAGCTCATTCGAGACTTTCTGGAGGAGTCCGGCACAGATCTCCGCTACGAAGCAATTCGCACCGACGGTTTCAGCGCGAGCGAAGCCGCCCGAATGCTCGAAACCACCTATTTGCGCCGTATATTTCTCAAGGCGGCCGTGGCGCTAGTCAAGGCGGATGGCGTCTACTCCGACAAAGAGCGCGAAGCCCTCGGCCAGTTCGCCGACGCCTTCGGCCTGAGCAATGCCGAGTTCGGTGCCATCGAACAAGAAGCCAACGATCTCCGGATCGACTAACACAAGCAATCTTCCGCGCGTCTCCCAGATGCGCCTGTACACCGAAGGAGAGCCCCATGGGTCTAATGAGTTTTATCCGCAGCCAGTTCATCGAGATCGTCGAGTGGATCGACGACACCAACTACACTCTTGTCCATCGTTTTCCCGATCAGGACCATGAGATCAAAAACGGCGCGAAGTTGGTCTGTCGGCAGGGTCAAGCCGCGATCCTCGTAAGCGAAGGACAGATGGCCGATGTATTTGGCCCCGGTACCCACACGCTGAGCACACAAAATGTCCCCGTGCTCTCCACCCTCCGCGGATGGAAACATGGCTTCGACAGTCCCTACAAAGTCGAGATTTATTTCGTAAATTTGCGGCAATACCTCGATCAAAAATGGGGAACGCCAAATCCTATTATCATTCGGGACTCCGAATTCGGTGTTAACGGTCGCCCGGGCCGAATCCCGATTCGCGCCTTCGGAAACTACAACTTTCGGATCTCTGACCCTGCCATATTTTTCAAAGAGGTCGTCGGCACCCAGGGGCTCATGACCTCCGACGAGATCGAGCGCTACGCAAAGACCCGACTGGTATCATCGTTCGGCAAGGCAGCCAGCCTCTCCAAGGTCCATGTGGCGGACATGGCTGGCCACGTCGACGTGCTCGCCGACGAAGTCCGAAAGAATATCGACGCCGACTTCACGAGCCTAGGATTCTCGCTCACGAGCTTCATTATCGAGAGCATCACCCTGCCCCCCGCGATTCAAAAAGCGATCGAGGAAGCGGCGGCTCAGGCGGCTCGTGGGGTCGAGAACACCATGGCGTGGGAAGCCATGCAGGCGACACGCGACGTCGCTCGCAACGCTCACAAAGGTCAGGGAAACTCCATGATGAATGCCGGCATGGGCATGGGCATGGGCATGGGCATGGGCAACATGATGGGAAATATGATGGGCCACCCCCAGCAGGGCTACCCCCAGCAGGGCGCCGCCGTCGTCCCGCCTGTAGCCACCCCCGCCGCTCCCGCGCCCGCTCCGACCTTGCAAGAGAAGCTGACTCGACTCAAAGCCGCATTTGATGCAGACCTCCTGACTGAACAGGAATACACGGCAAAGAAGTCGTCTCTGCTCGCGGACTTCTAGCGCATCGACTGCACAGGGGACTCGATGCCGGGTTATCTCGGGTTTCCTGGCGTCGATTTTGTCCGTGCCTCAACCCAGTCGATGAGTGATCCGAGAAACTCACTGTCAACGGGACGATCGGCGAGATACGATGTAAAACTCGACTCGCCGTGCTCGCTCTTGAAGATGTGATCCAGCATCTCAAAGCGAGCGATCTCGTGAACCGTGTGATGTTTCCGAACCGCGCGCCTCCAGTGCTCCGTCGCTACAAGAGCATCAACCTCGAAGTCCTTATCTCCCTGGGCGATCCAAATCGGACACCGCACGTCACGCACGAGCTTCGAAGGATCGACTTTCAATATTTGCCGATACCACTCTCGATGCAACGCTAGATTCGGCGGGAGCCCCTGGCCCTTCTCTATGCTTGCAAGCAAGCCGGGGTGACGAGCAAATATCGCTCTATATCCTCGACCGGGCGCGGCCAACAACGCGACCCCAACAACTTCATCGGGTCGCTCCGCGGCAAGTTGCAAAGCGCGCCATCCTCCCTCGCCATGGCCAACAACGACGATTTGATCGGGATCCACCTCTGGCTGTACCAGCAACATTCGAAGAGCCCGCCGCGCGTCCTCCCGTTGACCGGTCCACGTCATCTCCGCGGCCTCGCTCTCGCCAAGCCCACGCTCGTCGTAACGCAAGACCACAAAACCGGCCTGCGCCAGGGCGTCGGTAATCTCATGAAACCCGAGATCGACTGCAGGAGGCCCCGCAAAGCCGTAGCGGTCCGCGGGGCTTCCCCCTCCCAAGAACAAGATCCCCGGTCGCTGCGCTCCGCGCTCGAGCTCGGTCGGCAATAGGACCTCCCCAGCGAGACGCGGCTCGTTCTCTCGACCAGTGAGTTCCAAACTTCGCCGAACAAATTTGGCGTTGGTCGAAGGGACGTAGACCAGCGCTCTCGGAGTCTCAATTGCCCAGAGCGGCCAACGTCCGTCGTCGTTCACGGTCACCTCCAAGTCGTCGTCCGCGACACGAACGTGCATAATTCGCTGATTCTCAAAAAAGATCGACTCCCCGAGACTTGTTCGAACCCGTAGGCCGTCGCCCTCAGGCGAAACCGTGGCATCCCATTCGTGTGGGCGGCCCGAAGATAAGAAGATCAGCCGCCAACCCTGTTCACCTCGATGAAGGTCTCGGGTCGCAAACATGATCTCCTGGTGAATTGTCGCCATATAGCCAACAAAAGCGGCCTCTGGGCCGAATTTGAGCGTCTCTCGCTCTTGCACGGGAAGACCGGTGAAGGCCGCCATCTCGAGACGGTCCGCCGACACATTAAACTGAAGCTGAGCCGCCGCACTACGCTCGAAGCCTGAGATCAGTCGACCGTGATCGTCGACGACGATCTCCGACGCGCTCCGCAGCACCTCGCCCTTCGGAGGTGTCAGCTCCACCCGCGTCGAGAATCGATGGTTGCCATCCGCCGTCTCCCCGTCGTATCGGCTCCATGAGCGACCGATGGTCTGTCCCGCCTGGTGAAACTCGAATGCACGAAGTTCACCCGGTTGATAGAGACTCCCCACCCCTCGCGCGCGATGCAAGATCTCTCCTACCCTCGCGGTCGTCGTAGTCTCCCCCGGAGATGCGATCTTCCCGTCGGCGGTCACCAACCTAGGCGGAGCCGTTAGACAAGCACAAAGGCCAATCGAGGCCCAGCTTAGGATCGCAAGGTAAACGCCGCGAGACATGCCACGTCATACAACATTTCGAAGCGCCGCCGGGGACGGGCCCAATGCCACGCCACGACCTACCCAATCGGCGGATTGACAACGAGCCCGAGGCCCCATCCTGTCATATCGGAATACGTGTACGGAGCCACAAGGCCATCGACGAAGCTCTTGACCTCCTGAGTGTCCGGGTCGATTTTGTAGGCTCCATTCGCCCCTCGATCCACCACCCAGATATAGCCCTCCATATCGATGCTCACCCCGACGGGCTCGACACACCCGGGAAGCTCGATGTTCGCGTCCACGAGCACATCGGCGTCGGTGTCGTAACGCAGCAGCTTGCAAAACAAGTTTCCGGCGACCCAAGCGTTTTTATCGGCATCCATCGCCAGTCCTCGCAACACTTGTACGTCCCCACCGAGCTTTCCATGGTCCGTCATGGTGCCCGTCTCGGCATCGAAGTGGAAGAGGTTGCCGTGATAGCCAGCGATCCACGGAACGCCATCGGCATCGAGCGAAATCCCATACAGCACCTGAGTGATCGGAACATTCCAGCGTGTCACACCAAGGTCGTCGGGGTCGATGTAGAGGATCGTGCCCGAGCTGCCCAGGATCCAGATGCCTCCCGCCGCATCCGCCGCCGCACCATAGGGCCCGTGGCCCCATTGGCCCCACCAGTTCTCGACCAGGACATCGCCATCAACCTCGCCGGTCTCGCCATCTAGACGCTTGATCTTCACTGACGACGATGGTTGATCCCGCCACCCGACCCAGACCTGTGGATCCGAGAAACAACCATCCTCCAGCTCGATGCCGGCGTTCCAAGCCACCGCCCGAGGTCCCCCTTGATTGTCGGGGCTTCCGGCCGGTGCTGTGAATCCAAGATCGGTATGCCACAGCACGCATTCGTCTTGACCCCACGCGAGGATGTCGGTCGGACCACTTGAGGTCTGAATCGTTCCGTCGTTGTTGGCGTCAATACAGTCTTCGCTCTTCGCCGCGATCTTGGTGATGCTGCCGGATCGATTGCCCACCGCGACATCGCCAAACAGATTCACGCTGGTGCGCGAAGGGTCTGGCGTCCCGGGCCCGGTTCTGTATCGCGCCAACTCCGCGGCGCTGACGGTGTCGATCTTGGACACCGTCCCCTCCACACTGTTGGCGATCCAGATCACGCTGAAGTTACCCGAGGGTGATTCTCCCTCGTCGCAATCGCCATCGCCGCCATTCCCGTTACCCTGCCCGCCGCTCACGTCGAAGGTCAACGTTGAGCCGTCGTCTCCGGTGTTGTTCGTCGCTCCGCCTCCACCGGGACCCGTTCCATCTCCGCTAGCATTGGATGAACTTCCGCTGTGGCCGTCACCGTCACCATTGCCCTCCCCCAACCACGCACCGCCCTCCCCATCGTCCGAGCCGCCGCAGGCAGCCCCTAGGCAAGAGAGCAACAACAACGCGCGTCCGGAGATAAGTGATGTGCTCATTGACGACCATTCTCGACCGAGACCCCCCGCGACGATGTACAAATCTTACCCAAGCCACGGCCCTATGCCACCCCGACCAGCAATTTGGTGATGAATTATCTTCAATTGTTAGTCTTCGTGGCTCCCGCAGCAATCTCTGGCCACGCTCCTCCCCTCTGCGCGACTATACCCACAGCCCATGACCTGGACCCGAGCTCAAATCGCCGCGCGTGCCGCACGCGAACTCCCCGCCAGAGGCATCGTCAATCTTGGTATCGGCATCCCGACGCTGATCAGCAACTACATTGATGCCTCCAGTGGAATCGTCTTTCATTCCGAGAACGGACTGCTTGGAATGGGCCCCTTCCCCCACGACGATGAGGTCGACCCCCAGGTCATTAACGCCGGAAAACAAACGGTGACGATCGTCGACGGAGGCAGCACATTCGACTCTGCCATGAGCTTTGCCATGATCCGTGGAGGCCACGTCGATGTCGCGGTGCTCGGAGCCATGCAGGTCAGCCAAGGGGGCGATCTCGCCAATTGGATGGTTCCCGGAAAAAAAGTCGCCGGTATCGGCGGCGCAATGGACCTCGCCACTGGCGCACGCAAGGTCATCGCGGTCCTCAATCACCGTGACCGGAAAGGCACCAGCAAGCTCGTGAGTGAATGCAGTCTGCCACTGACCGCCATGCGCTGCGTCGACCTGATCATCACAGACCTCGGCGTCATCTCCGTCGACAGACACGGAGACGGGGGATTTCGTCTGGTTGAAACCGCAGATGGAGTCGAGATCTCAGAAATTTGTAACGCGACAGCAGCGCATTTGGAGATTTGATTCAAAAAATTCACCGACGGGCTGTTTCATCACTGAAAGATCGTGTAAATACCCCTTCCGAAGTCGGGCCCGTAGCTCAGTTGGCAGAGCAGCGGACTCTTAATCCGCGGGTCGTTGGTTCGATCCCAACCGGGCTCACTTGCGAAACCCCTGAAACCGTAAGGTTCTTAGGGGTTTCTCTTTGGTTTCGCGCAACCAGAGTCTGCGCGTTCGGTGTCATTTGTGCCACCCGTGACACAGATGACGCCGAGGTTACTACCATTTTACTACGACCGTCCTCAGTGAACGCGGCCTTTGCACGTCGGTCGGAGGGGTGTGGATCGTAGCCTGAGCTGAGGAGCTGAGCACACGAAATCGAGCGGCAGCGCGTGTGGTTGCGCTCGCGCTGATGACCATTAAAAGAGGGCAGAGCGCGGAATCCTCAAGTTGCGAAACCACGAGAACCCGCGATGCCCATAAACGCCAGAATCCCCGAAATCGACCTGTCCGACAGGCCCCTGATGTCGTTTGCCGACGACCTTCGAAACCTCCCAGATCGCCGCTGCGGAGACACTGACAGCTTCGAGGAACGGTCACGGGCGGCGATGCAAGTCGTAGCAAAGGCCATGTGGATCGATGAACAGCGGCGGCTCGACGCTGAGCGAACAACACTCGAGGATATCGAGGTCACAGACGAGCCGTACCATCGGCTCAACCCACCATCGACGGCCATTGATCACGGATTTTGGGGAGCCCACATCGTCGAGGAGCCTTTGTATCGACGAACCGGCGTCCACAATGGACCGACGCTGAAACCCCTGGAGGTAAAGCTTGGCATCGTCGCTCGTACCATGCTGCCGCAACTTGCTCGGGCGGCGGGACGGCTGATGGCAGCGACCAACAGTCGAGACACAGAAGGGATTCTGCAACAGCTCGGCTTTCACCCACCAAGCCGTGCTGTCCTCGAAAACCGTGTGGGTGGGATGTTTGAGGGCATGGCGATCAGAGCCCGAGAACTCGACGAGCAATGCCGAGAGAACGAAGAACTCGATTTTGAAGTGAAGGCGATCAGCTGTGGCCTCGACCGATTTTCAGTGAGGATGCAGGAAACGCTTCCCGAAGGAAGCAAGCGGGACAAGAAACTCAAAGCTCGAAGGCCGGCATCCGTGTACGAGCGCACGCCTGCGGAGCCCTTTGTCATGAATTGGCGCATGGCATGGGCAGGCAACGTCACGCTCTACGATGCCGAAGGATGCGCTCGCCGTACATTTCGCTACGGGAGCAGCGCCTCAAGCGACGTCACGGCATTGACCGCCCGCATGGTCGATGACGTGCTCGCAGTCGTGACGAAGGCGGGAGTCGTCACGGTGTCCTGCATCCAAGATGGAGCATCCGACCTCGAAGTACTACGTCGAGAAATCGACGACAGGCTCCCCCGCGGAGTCAATCGACGCGACCTCGTCGATTTCTACCACGCGATTGGTTATCTCGACGCCATCGTCGCAGCGAGGGACGATGGCGACCCGCACGCGATGGCCGGCTGGTGTCGAGGAAAGCTCCTCGATGTGGAGCACGGAGCGACACACATCGTCGCTCCTCTCCGTCGAGAACACGAGCGAGCAATTCAAGGATCGGACCTCTTGTCCGATGCGATTCATGCCGCGCGAACCTACTTCGAGAGACGTCAGTCCCAAATGGCATACGCTGTCGCCCGTGCTGCCAACGACCCTGTCGGCAGCGGTGCGACAGAGTCGACCTGTGCCCTCTTCCAACTTCGCGTCAAACATCCAGGCTCGCATTGGGGGACGCGAGGGCTGCAAGGGGTCATGAACTCCCGTGCCCTTGCCCTTTCGGGTCGCTGGGGGGCCGCCTTCGATTTCTACGCCGATACTCTAAAACAGGATGTGTGCGCTGCATGCTCAGGCTTCCATCCACGCCC
>Ga0256845_1002600_pt1 | contig 12915 bp, 11 predicted proteins | sample RiftiametaG_FD_189101 | JGI IMG/M metagenome (GOLD analysis project Ga0256845, IMG submission 189101) | Tube worm associated microbial communities from hydrothermal vent at the East Pacific Rise, Pacific Ocean - Riftia | ecosystem: Host-associated > Annelida > Integument > Unclassified ... | reverse complement strand
GTTAGATGTAAGATGTAAGATGTAAGATGTAAGACATAAGACGTAAGACGTAAGACGTTAGATGTTAGACGTGAGACGTAAGATGTTAGATGTTAGACGTAAGACGTAAGACGTAAGATGTTAGACGTAAGATGTAAGATGTTAGACGTAAGATGTGAGATGTGAGATGACATTTTTTTGTCTAAAGTCTAATATCTAAGGTCTTATTTCAGAATATAATAAATTTTATTCTTAGTTTACACTTATGGACTTGTAATCTATACTGATTTACTAAGAACTGGTATAATATTTGCAATAAAGCAAAATAAATTGATGAAATATGAAAGCAAAGTTTATTCTAATAATTAGCATTTTATTTTTTTACTCTAATATTAAAGCACAAGATACTGTTTTAACAAAGCAGTTTAATTTTGAATATCCTGTAAATATAAAAACCGTAGCCGAAATAACTAATACTTATGGCAGTATAGTTTTTGAAACAATTAAAGAAAACAAAATACAAGTTTCGGGTAAGATTATATCAAAATCTACAGATTTTAAAAAAGCTGCTAAACGTCTGGGGCAAGTTATGCTTTATAAAGATACTGCTAATAATAGAGTAACTATCAAAACAATGATATTGAAAAAGAATTTTGAAAATTACGATAAAAGAAACAGAGTTACAATAAACTATATTATTAAAATACCTATTTATTTAAAACTTGAAATTGAAAATAAATACGGTAATATTGTATTTAAACACGAGCATCATGGAAAATTAAATATAGATTTGTTTACCGGTAATTTAACAACTGATATATTATTATTTCCAGAAACTAAACCAATTTCAACAATTAAAACAAAGTATTCTGATGTAAATATAAAAAAATGTAACTGGGGGCAATTTGATTGTTCTTCAACAAATTTAAAAATAGGAGAGAGTAAATCATTGATTATTGCAACCGATAAATCTGTGGTAAATATAGGTGTTTGTAATGTGTTGTATTGCAGTGGAGTAAACGATGTTTATTCGATAAAAAGAATTGGAAAAATAGAAATGAACTCTAAAAAAACAAAGCTTACAATTGACGAATTAGAGAATAGTATTGATTTTAAAGGAGAACTAAAGCCAATAACAATAAAACATATTGCTGCAAACTTTAGCAGTGTGAAAATAAAAAACAAACAAGCAAATGTATATGCTAAAATTGATGATAACGCATCGTATAAAGTATTTTGTCAAGCCGATTTAGGAGAAATAGAACACCCCAAGAAAGCAAATTTAAATAGACATTTAAGTAGCGATTATAACAGAATAGAAGGGATTGTTGGTGAAAATAAAAAAACAAACGCAAGTGTAGAAATAACAACTAGTTACGGCAAAATTTCCTTGTAATTTTTGTGTTGTTATAAAATTGGCAAGTCAGGGTTTTATTCGGTTTAATTTATATTTCGTTAATGTTTTTTTATTTGTTCTTGCAACTATTTTAAAATTTCTTTAGTCTAAAGTAGAAATAGTTTAGTTATATGGAAAAAGCCTTTATAGTTTCGTTGGTATTTATTTTTAGTATGCTATTTATAAATGTAAGCATTATTATAAAAAAAGATATTCAAGAAAACAAAAAAGAAGAATTAAATCAAAAGATAGAAAACTCTATTTATCAGCCATATAAAGATTATAATATAAAATCAATAAAAGCACAAAAAGAGAAAGAAGTAAGCCACAAACTTTTAAAACAAAAATCAAAATTAGCATAAAATTATAATTGTATAATGAATTTATATACTTTTGTTTGATGAAAACTTGTAATAAATGTTTGTTAAACAGTAATTATCCAAATTTAACTTTTAACACCGAAGGCATATGTAATTTATGCGAAGATACTAATACCCATAAACCTTATGGTGAAGAAAAATTAATCAGTTTATTTAATACTTATAAAAATAATAAATCAGAATATGATGCACTTGTCCCTATTAGTGGAGGAAAGGATAGTACATATATTTTACATTTAGCTGTAAATGTGTATAAGCTAAAAGTAATAACAATGACTTATGACAATGGTTTATTAAGCGATTTAGCAAGAAAAAACATTAAAACTTGCACTCAAAAATTAAACGTGAAGCATGTTTTTAGTAAGCCAAACTTAGACTTACAAAAAAAAGTATTTAAAAATATGCTTCTTCAGTCAGGAGACATATGTGGTGCTTGCGATATTGCTACAAAAGCTCATATTATAAAAATTGCAAGAGAATATAAAGTGCCAATGATTTTATACGGAACATCACCTTTAGAAGAAGATTCGTTTGTTCCCGATTCAATTCAAGATATTATTAGATTTAAATACATATTAAAGCAAACAAAGAAATTCACAAACAAAGAAATATCTGACTTTTTGGTATATCCAAGTTTAAATTTATTTAAATTATCCTTATGGAAAAAAATAGGTGTTATTGGTAAAGAAATAAGCCCATTATTTTATATAGAAAATCCATCAGATACAGAGATGGGCGAAATTATTAAAAAAGAATTAGATTGGAAAGATAATAACACATCAGAGTATTCTAAACATTTTGATTGTGTAGCCGAACCATTAACTAACTATATAAGAAATAAAATTTATGGTTACGAACGAAGAGTTTGCCAATATAGTAATATGATTAGACGAGATGAAATAACAAAAGGCAAAGCTATAGAAATGTATGAGGCAGATAATATAAATGAAAAGCCAATAAATTTTAAAGAGGTATTAAATATTTTAGATATTTCTGAAGAAAATTTAAAAGACATAGAAAAAATCCCTGCTTTAAAATATGAAAAACATACATCTAAAATAAATAGATTGTTTGTATATCTCACAGGAATTAAACAAAAGTTCTGTTAGAGCGAAGTTTTCTTATATTTTCTTAATTATTATATCTATTTTCTTATTTTTACAAATAATTTGTAATGATAGCATTAAATAAAATATATCAAGGAAATACTTTTGACTTAATAGAAAAAATTGAGGACAATTCAATTGATTTAATTGTTTGCGATGGTCCTTATGGCGTAACCATGAACGATTGGGATAAAATAAAAAGTATTCAAGAATATAATTTAGAGCTTATTAAAATATTTTCGAGAGTTTTAAAACCCGGTGGCAGTTTATACCTTTTTGGGAAACCCGATTGTATTGATTTTATAGATTACAGAGAGTTTTTGAATTTACAATCGAAGATTATTTGGTATCAGCCAAGTAGGCTAGCACAAGGCAGAACAAAATTTACTAATAATTACGATATAATAGCTCATTTTACCAAAGACAAACCACAAACTTTTAATTTAGACGACATAAGAGTTCCTCAATTAGTAGAGCTAATTCATAGAAATAGGGTGGAACTTGTTCCATCAGTAAAAAAAGGAAAATATAAAAAAACTAAATATAATAAAAAAGGAAAAAACCCCGGAGATGTATGGGGCGACATAAAACAACTAACATATAAATCTAAAGAATTAGTTAGTAGAGATGTTTTAAATACAATTCAGAAACCAGAAAAACTTATCGAAAGAATTGTTAAAGCTAGTTCAAACATAGGCGATTTGGTTTTAGACCCATTTATGGGTGTAGGAACAAGTGCTGTAGTTTGCAATAATTTACAACGAAATTATATTGGTTTTGAGCTTAATAAAGATTTTATTAAACTTTCTAACAAACGGTTAAAGTCTTAAAACACCACTTTTAATTTTCTAAACAATCTATCTAGAGCTTGTATATAAAGTCCGATTTCTGCGTTGTTGCTCAAGATTTACTAATTTACTGTTTAATAACATATTATATCAAATCATAAATGTATAGATATGTGTAATATTTAATATAGTTGATACATACATATTTGCAATTCCGATTTACAATTCAATGACTAATAGCATAATAAAACATAATTTTTGTCATGTTTACAGGATAAGAATAAGTATTAATTTATAAATAATTACTAAAAAATTGGAGGTAAAAAAAATGGAAAAAGATTATAATATCAGCTTTTTTAAACCAAAAAACGAATTCTCTAAGAAAAATCGTAATCTTGTGTTTATGCTAGTAATGATTTGGGCAATAGCCGTATTTGGTTTTCAAATATTATTAAAAGTGATAGAAAAACCCGTACCCGAAAAAACATTAACAGAATTTAATTCGGTTATCGCAAATGTATATTCATCAACAGCATCTAACTTTGATAAGCAAGTTTATTTAAAATCTATGATAAATCTTGTTAATAAAAATACTATTAATAAAGTAACAGAAAAACCAATTATAATTAAAGCTATTAATTGGGCATTTTATTCTTTAATTGAAGATAAAAATGCCGTTTCTTCAAAAATTTACGAATTAGAAAAAAGAAAAGAAACATTATCAGAAATTAGCAATTTTGATGAATATAAAGAAGAAAAAATTCTAATTAATAATCAAGCTAAGGATTTAATATACAGTTACAAGTCAGATTTATCTATAGAAAGAAATGATATACGAGCAGAAATATTATTTTCTGTTTTATCATCAAATAATTCTGTGGTATTAAGCAATCAAGAACGTGAATTATTACCTACAATAATTACAAAATATATGGTTCATAACCGTTCTGTATTAACCGATACAAGTTTTCTTGGATTTCCCTTTCATTATTTTTATACAGCAGTTTTTTTACTAATTCTGTTTGTTGGTTTGTGTTATATATATGCACGACAGATAGAAAAAATGAACAAACAATTTGGTATAGTTGAATAAATGAAAGTTTAATAATAAAAAAAAATAGAAGCAGATGAAAAAGACATTATTAATAAGTTCGATTTTACTTCCATTTATGCTAAGTGCAGTAAATGTAACAGAACTAGAAGGTCAATTTAAAACAGGACCAGCTATAATACTAATAACAATTTTAATTGTATTTGTAGCTGTTGGAATTATATTTAGAGCAAAAGACACATCAGAATTTTATGCAGCAGGGCGTGGTATTTCTAAAATTGGTTCAGGTATGGCAATTGCGTCAAACTGGATGAGTGCAGCATCGTTTTTAGGTATGGCAGCACTAATGTATGGTTTTGGTTATTATGGACTTGCATTTGTTGTTGGCTGGACAGGAGGATATGTTTTGCTTTTAGTATTAATGGCAGGACAAATTAGAAAGTATGGTAAATATACAGCACCCGATTTTATTGGCGATAGATTTTATTCGCAGAAACTTCGTGCTGTTGCGGCAATTGTAGCAATTTTTATATCAATAGCCTACTGTGTTGGGCAGTTTGGTGGAATAGGATTAATGTTTAAATGGATATTAGGTATTAACTATTATTGGGCTGTAATAATTGGTGGTTCAGTGGTTTTGGTTTATACTTTAATTTCTGGTATGCTTGGTGTAACAAAAAACATGCAAATACAATACGTAATTATTATTATATCATTTATAATACCTTTATTTATATTAACTTATACTTACGATTATTTTTGGCTATTACCTCCGGTAGGTTATGGCTCTTTAGTATCCGACATAGTGTATGGTTTGCCAATACCAGATTCCGAAATACTAACAAATGTTTATGGAAACTCTTTTGCTGTTTTACCAAACCCAGAGTTTGCAATGCCTTGGGATACTTCCACAGGTACAGATTTTTTTCAATGGATGGCAGTTGCTTTTTCATTAATGGTAGGAACAGCGGGTTTACCTCATGTTTTACAGCGTTTTTATATTGTTCCTAAATCTAACGATGCACGTTGGTCGGTTGTTTGGGGATTATTATTTATTTGTATATTGTATTGGTGTGCCCCTGTATATTCAGCATTTGGTAAAATATTTTCTTCAAGTCCGGAAGTAGGAATGCTTGCAAAAGATGCAATTGTTGTTTACACTGCTCAATTAGGAAATATACACCCGTTAATAGTAGGTTTACTTGCTGCTGGTGGTGTTTCTGCTGCATTCTCTACTGTGTCAGGATTGTTTGTTGCAGGAGCTTCGGCATTTTCGCACGATTTGTATGTTAAAGTTTTTAACCCTAACGCTTCAGAAAAGAAACAACTGCTTATGGCAAGATTAGGTACTGTTGTAATGGCAGTAATAGTTTCTATAATAGCTTTGTTTAAACTTGCGTTGATAGGTCAGTTAGTTGCAGTTGCATTTTCTTTAGCAGCTTGTACAATATTCCCAATGTTTTTATTAGGTATTTGGTGGAGTGGCTCAAACAGAAGCGGTGCTGTAGCAGGATTGGTGGTAGGTTTAGTTATTTCACTAATTTCAATAATTTATTTCATTGCCGGAAAAGTAGGAACTGTACTTCCGTTTCATGATTTTGTAACTTATTGGTTAGGAGCATGGTATTTTGCATGGATAGGAACTCCTTTAGCTATTTTTACAAATATAATTGTATCTAAATTTACAGAAGAAACTCCTATTGAAATTAAAAAATTCTTATCAGAACAAGTTCACGGATAGTTGCTAATATTTTATGAAGAATATAAATAAGAAAACTAAGAGTTTAATAATAATTTTAACTTTTACTGTTATTTCAGGATTAGTATTTGCTTATTTTTATTATAGAAATATAAATGATAATATTGACCCCAGACTTATTGAAACCCAAAAAATTCTTGCAGATTTTGATAATATCAACAAACTTGATTCTTCTTTTATAGCAATTGATTTAATGAATGAGTTAGAGCAAAAGTTAAAAGAAATAGACTTGTATCATAATTCTTATGAAATTGGTGTAGTTTACAATAATAGAGCATCGGTATATTTAATGTTAGCAGTTTATAATGATGAATATAAAAACATGAAAGACAGTTTGTTTAATATGGCGTTAGCTGATTTGTCAAAAGCCGATGATATTTATAATAATTGGATTAAATGGAAGGCTAATATAAATGATACTGAGCTTAAAATTTATTTAAAAACAGAATATAATAAAGCATCTAATGTATTTAAAAATAAGGATATTAATTCTATAATTGAACATAGAATTAAAGATTTAAAATTAGCCGAAATTGAAACTCCAAGGCGTTTGTCGGTTGTGTATTCTAATATTGCTGTAATAAAAAGACACACAAATAAACTTGACGATGCAATTGCTTATTATACCAAATCATTAGAACTTTGGTCTAAAAACCATGAAGCAAAAAATAATCTTAATGTTTTATGCGGAAAAGAAAGAGAAAAACAATCTGTTATTAATAAAATGTTTCCTTCAAAAAGGGATATAGAATAATAAATTTTCAGGCTATAATCTAAGTGGGGTCTGCTGAAAAGCTCTGAGGTGTATTAGATTTTTATATTCTGAAATGCAGATGTATATACATACCTCAAATTGAAGAAGATAAAAATATGATGTGCCTCAGAGCAAGCATAAAACTATAATTTTAATATTTGTAAATGCAAACTTATAAGCACATATGTTTTAAAAAATTTGCACTTATAATAGCATGTTTTAACTTAAGTGGCTTTGTGATAACTTGTTATGTGTTTTTCAGCAGGCTCTAAATACCTAAATGTTTCCTAATATCACTAAGTTTATTAAGTGCCTCAATAGGAGTTAAGTTATCTATATCTAAATTTTTAATTTCATCGCGAATTTGCGAAAGAACAGGATCGTCTAACTGAAAAAAACTAAGTTGCATTCCTTCACGATTTTCAGCAATTTCTTTAACAGGTTTTGCATGAGAATTTTTGCCCGATTTTTCCATTTCAGATAAAATTTTATCGGCACGTTTAACAACAGACTTTGGCATACCTGCCATTTTTGCAACATGAATTCCAAAACTATGCTCAACACCTCCGGGCATTAATTTTCTAAGAAAGATAACCTTATCTTTTAGTTCTTTTACGGTTACATTAAAATTCTTTACTCGCTTAAAAGATTTTTCCATCTCGTTAAGCTCGTGATAGTGCGTAGCAAACAATGTTTTTGCCTTATATTTTGGGTGTTCGTGAATATATTCTACAATTGCCCAAGCAATTGAAATACCATCGTAAGTACTTGTACCTCTGCCAATTTCGTCGAGTAAAATTAACGAGCGTTCCGATAAATTATTTAAAATACCTGCCGTTTCGCTCATTTCTACCATAAAGGTAGATTCTCCCATAGAAATATTATCTGATGCTCCAACGCGAGTAAATATTTTATCTACAATGCCTAATTTTACTTCCTTTGCAGGAACATAACTTCCTATTTGAGCCATCAATACAATTAGAGCAGTTTGTCGCAATAATGCCGATTTTCCCGACATATTAGGGCCTGTAATTATTATAACTTGTTGCTCGCTGTTATCGAGATAAACTGTGTTTGGCACATATTCCTCATCAACAGCAAGTTGCTTTTCTATAACAGGGTGGCGACCGTCTTTTATATCAATAATTAAACTATCGTTTATTTCGGGTTTCACATAATTGTTTTCTATTGCAATATTTGCAAAAGAAAGCAAACAATCAAGTTGGGCTAAAATATTTGCATTTAACTGAACAGTAGGAATATAATCCATTAAAGAAAAAACCAATTCGTTATAAATTTTAGTTTCTAAACCCAATATTTTTTCTTCGGCACCAAGTATTTTACTTTCCAATTCTTTTAACTCGGGTGTGATATATCGCTCGGCAGAAGTCAAAGTTTGTTTTCTAATCCACTCTTCGGGAACTTTGTCTTTGTGGGCGTTTGTAACCTCAAGATAATATCCGAAAACATTATTAAAACTTATTTTTAGCGACGAAATTCCTGTTCGTTCAAGTTCTCGTTCTCTTATTTGTTCTAATAAATCTTTACTCGAATTTTTTATATTTCTATATTCGTCAAGTTCTTGATTTACACCATCATTAATAACATTTCCCTTGTTCACCATATTTGGTGCTTCGGGGTTTATGTATTTTGTAATTTGTTCTTTTGCCGAGTTGCAAGAATTTAAGTTCTCGCTTAGTTTTTTTAGCGTAGAATTTTTTTCTTTTTCGAGTATTGATTTTACCTCATCAACAATTTCTAAGGCATTTCGTAGTTGCAAAACTTCACGAGGATTTATCCTGCCAACAGCAACTTTTGAAATTATTCGTTCTAAATCGCCTGTAATTCGCAATTTGTTTACAATTTCGTCTTTTTTTTCAGAGTTTTTAATAAAATATTCAACAGAATTAAGTCGTTCTTTAATCAGAATTTCTTCTTTAAGCGGCAGAGCAATCCATTTTTTTATCATTCTCGAACCCATTGGCGAAACAGTTTTGTCAATAACATCAACAAGTGTAAATGCCTCATCGTTGTGCGAACCAAAAAGTTCAAGATTTTTTACAGTAAAACGGTCGAGCCAAACATATTTTTCTTCCTCTATTCTGGCAATTTTCGATAAGTGTTTTATGTTGTTGTGATGTGTTAAATCAAGATATTGCAAAATAGCTCCTGCAGCTATAATACCATTTTTCATTGTTTCAACACCAAAACCTTTTAGGTTTTTTGTATCAAATTGTTTTGTTAATCTATCGTAAGAACTTTCGTATATATATGCCCAATCTTCAAGCTTAAAAGTATAGAAAGCATCGCCAAAAGTCTGCTTAAATTTTTCGGTATTACTGCGTTCGTAAATTACCTCTTTTGGTTGAAAATTGTGTATTATTTTTTGGATATAATCCGAATTTCCTTCGGCAAGATAGAATTCGCCCGTAGAAACATCGGCAAAAGCAATTCCCATAGTATTTTTATTGAAATGTACCGATGCCAAAAAATTATTTTGTTTGTGTTCCAACACATTATCGTTGAAAGTAACACCGGGTGTAACAAGCTCTGTAACACCACGTTTTACAATTTTTTTTGTCATTTTTGGGTCTTCTAACTGCTCGCAAATTGCAACTCGCTGACCGGCTCTAACCAATTTGGGTAAATATGTATCAACCGAATGATGAGGAAATCCGGCAAGCTCAACCGACGATGCCGAACCATTTGCTCGCTGAGTAAGTGTTATACCCAAAATTTTTGATGCTTTAATGGCATCTTCGGCAAATGTTTCGTAAAAATCGCCTACACGAAACAAAAGTATTGCATCGGGGTGTTTTGCCTTGATACTAAAATATTGCTTCATTAACGGGGTTTTAACTACTTCTTTTGCCATTTTTTTCTTTTTATTGAAAAGCAAAGATAATAGTAAGATTAAAGAAAAAATATTTTAATACTAAGTAGATATTAACATATTATTAAACTAAGGGGACTTCTAATATACTCAAACCACATAGCTTTTCGGGTTTTCTATTTTTTCTTACAATAAACAAAATAACGAATTAAGATGTGAAGTAAAATATTATTTCAATCATTCAAATTTATTCCATTGGGGATAAACTGCGACACATCGCCTCCGTGTTTAAAAATATCACGTACAATGCTTGAACTTATTGGTGTATTTTCGGGTTTAGTAAGATAAAATATTGTTTCAATTTCGGGAAAAAGTTTTTTATTCATTTGTCCTATTCCTCTTTCAAATTCAAAATCAGACGAAGTACGTAATCCACGTAAAATATAAGAAGCATCTTGTTTTTTACAAAAATCAACAGTTAATCCTTCGTATTTAGCAACTCTAATTTTGGCTTCTTCTTCAAAAATTTGTTTAATCCAGTTTTCTCTTTTTTCTAAAGAAAAGAAACCTGATTTTGTTGAGTTATATCCAATTGCAATAATAATTTCGTCGAATAAAGGCAATGCCCTGCGCACAATACTCTCGTGACCAACTGTAAACGGGTCGAACGAACCTGGAAAAACGGCTATTTTTTTCATTATGTTCTATTGAAATAAATATTTAGTACCTTCTGTTGGCCAAGTAGATAACTCCTTATTGCCAACAGTAGAAGTTGTTGTAGGTGAAGAATAATTACCTGATAAGAATAAACCATCATTTAAATCATCAGAATATAAACCAACAGCTAATTGAGATAAACCAACTGCAGCAAAATCTGTAGTAATATCATTTGGACCATAATGGAATTCTATTTTATTCCCATTTTCATAAAGTTTAATTTGAAAACTGAATGTACTGTTAACACTTGTAAAAGGTTCATTGTATATGAATTTTTTCCACTCAATAGTTGTAATCCTATCTCCAGTAACTCCGGTTATATTATATATCAACTTTGAAGAATCTCCTGTTTCTAAATTAAGATTACCAAAGGTTAACAATTCATATTTTTGAGCATCGGTGTAAGTTTGATAAACAATATAACTAAAAGTAGGATAATATGAACCAAAAGGTATAAATAAAGTATCAAAAGTTGAATCGCAAAAGGTAAAATGAAAAGGCAAAATTACTTCATAAAAATAATCGCTATTAAAATCTACTAATTCAGTTCCTCCTACAATTGAATCATATGCAGAATTACTTGTTGTTAATGAATAACAAAAATTAGGTGAAGTAGGTGTTGTTTTACTTGCTTCATCTTTTTTGCAACCAGAAATTCCAATTATTAAGATAAGTGCGATTAACACTGATTTAGTTAATTTGTTGCTAATAATATCCATAATGTTTTAATTAATTAGGTTTGTTAATACAAAAATAAACTTTTTTTAATTAGTATAATTAACGAATTATTAATTAAATTGAATAATTCCTCCTTTTAAATTCCACAAGTTAGTAAAATTATGGAATTGTTGAAGAATTTTTACCGCAAAAAAACTATTTGCACCAGTATCGCAAATAAAAACTACTTTTTTCTCTCTGCTAATTTTATCAATATTTTTAGTTAATTTATCGAAAGGAATAAACACAGAAGTTTTAAAAGGTAAAGCTGTATCAGCAATAATTCTTACATCAATAATCTGAATATCCTCTTTTTTATTGATAAGTTCTAATAATTCTTTGCTACTTATATTATTTATTTCGTCCACAAAACAAAAATAAGTTAATGTAATTGTTTTACAGATGTTTTTTTTAATATTTTTACAAAAAAAAGATATGATAACACTTATAAAAAATATAAAATCGCTTATTCAGGTTGAAAAAACCAACCGAAAATGGGTTGCAGGAAAAGATATGGCAAATATCGAAACTATTGAAAACGCTTATCTTTTAATAAAAAACGATTTGATTTTTGATTTTGGAAAAATGCAAAATTTACCAAAAATAAATGCCGATAAAATTATTGATGCCACAGGCAAAATGCTTTTTCCTTCGTTTTGCGATTCGCATACACATTTGGTTTATGCCGGAAGTCGTGAAATAGAATACAGCGATAAAATTAAAGGTTTATCGTACGAAGAAATTGCTAAACGTGGCGGTGGAATTTTAAATTCAGCAAAATTATTGGCAAAAACAAGCGAAAACGAACTTTACGAGCAATCTTTGCAAAGAATTAACGAAATTATAAAACAAGGAACTTGTGCCGTTGAAATTAAAAGTGGTTATGGTTTAAACACCGAAAGCGAACTAAAAATGTTGCGTGTTATAAAACGATTAAAAGAAACTACGCCTATAGAAATTAAAGCCACATTTTTGGGAGCACATTCTGTTCCGGCAGAATATCGCGATAAGCAAACAGAATATGTAGATATGCTTATTAGCGAAATGTTGCCACAAGTAGCAGCCGAAAATTTAGCCGATTATATAGATGTGTTTTGCGATAAAGGTTTTTTTACTGTTGAAGATACCGACCGTATTTTAAATGCAGGAATGAAATATGGTTTGCGAGCAAAAATACACGCAAACGAGCTCGACTATTCGGGCGGAATACAAGTGGGTGTAAAATATAATGCCCTTTCGGTTGACCATTTAGAATTTACCGGAAAAGAAGAAATTGAAACATTGCTTGGCAGCGAAACAATGCCAACAATTTTGCCGGGTGCTGCATTCTTTTTAGGAATGGTTAACCCTCCTGTGCGTGAAATGATTAAAGCAGGTTTACCAATAGCTTTGTCTTCTGATTTTAATCCGGGTTCGTCGCCATCGGGAAATATGA
>Ga0256845_1002599_pt1 | contig 12920 bp, 10 predicted proteins | sample RiftiametaG_FD_189101 | JGI IMG/M metagenome (GOLD analysis project Ga0256845, IMG submission 189101) | Tube worm associated microbial communities from hydrothermal vent at the East Pacific Rise, Pacific Ocean - Riftia | ecosystem: Host-associated > Annelida > Integument > Unclassified ... | reverse complement strand
TTGACAGGATGAACAGGATTGACAGGATAAAAGGGGGCAGCATCTTGAGTCTCGGCTTCTCCTTTTCGACTTGTACATTCGCGCATTCGCGGCAAAATTTTTTACACGTGACATGACATGGGTGACATGCCAGCCCTGAGAGGGTTTTAGACCCTCTCAGGGTTCAGGACGGTGAACACTTTACATGGGACATGTTCATCCTGTCTATCCTGTCAAAATTCATTGGAGAAAACAACTAATGATTATTGGAATTGTGACAGAAACCAAAGCTGAAGAAAATCGGGTGTCGATGACGCCGGAAGGCGTTGAAGTCATGAAACATCACGGGCATTCAATCTTAGTCCAGAAACATGCCGGGTTGGGGAGCGGATTTTTAGATGATGAGTTCGCTATGCACGGGGCTGAAATTGTCCGTTCTGCCAAAAATATTTTTGACCGGGCTGAGATGATTCTGCGGGTGAAGGAACCCCAACCTTCAGAATACAGATGGCTGCGGGAGGGACAGGTGTATTTTTCGTATCTGCATCTGGCAGCCTCAGAAGAGGTGACCCAGGCTCTGATCAAAACGGGTGCTGTGAATATTGCGTATGAAACAATCCAAAAATCCAACGGGGTGCTTCCGCTGCTCATTCCGATGAGCGAAGTCGCCGGGCAGATGGCCGTGCAGGAAGGGGCGAAATATCTGGAAATGGCGCAGGGCGGAGATGGCGTCTTGCTCGGGGGAGTGCCGGGGGTCGATCCGGGCACAGTCCTGATTATCGGCGGCGGCGTTGTGGGGCTGAACGCCGCCAAAAAGGCAAGCGGACTGGGCGCTGATGTGTACATCCTTGACGTCAATCTTGATCGTCTCCGCTATTTGAGTGATGTGATGCCCAAAAACTGTTTTACGCTGATGTCCAGTCCTGCGACGATTCGGGAGCTTCTCCCCAAAGCGGATGTCATTGTGGGGGCCGTGCTGGTTCCGGGAGGCAGAACGCCGACTCTCATCCGCCGTGAGATGCTCAAAATCATGAAAAAGGGGGCAGTGCTGATCGATGTGTCCATCGATCAGGGCGGCTGTTTTGAAACCTCACGCGAGACGACCCATCGTGAACCCACCTATGTGGTTGATGGAATTGTTCATTATGCTGTCAGTAACATGCCGGGCGCTGTGCCAAAAACCTCCACCATTGCTCTGACAAATGCGACCTTGCCGTATGTGCTCGAAATTGCGGATAAAGGGTGGAAGCAGGCGATGAAAGATAATCCCGAAATTACACGCGGGGCCAATATTGTAAAAGGCCGCGTGACGCATCAAGCGGTGGCGGAAGTCTTTGGGCTTGAATACACTCCTCTTGATAAGGTGTTATAGCCTGAATAATGTATCCTGTCTCAACGCATTCAACGGATTTTTGAAAATAATGCTTGACAGGATGTTCAGAAAATCTTCTCTGAATAGAACAATTTCTTGTCAGATTGTCCGATAACACGATCAACATTACCATGTTCCCCGTCTTCAGGGAGTCATACACTGAAGGAGATACTTATGAAGAGCTATAACATTGCTGTCATTCCGGGCGACGGAACCGGGCCCGAAGTCGTGCGTGAAGGCATAAAAGTGCTGGATGCCGCCTGTGCAAAATATGATGTCGCATTACATTACGAACATTACGATTTCGGCGGCGAACGCTACATGAAAACCGGCGAACTCCTTTCTGAGAACGCGATTGACGAATTCCGAAAATTTCATGCCATTTTTCTTGGTGCGATTGGGCATCCCGATGTAAAGCCTGGCATTTTAGAAAAAGGCATTTTACTCACCACTCGCTTTGAACTTGACCAGTATATCAACCTCCGCCCGGTGAAACTCTATCCCAACGTGTACACTCCGCTCAAAGATAAAGGGCCGAAAGAGATTGATTTTATGATTGTACGAGAAAATACCGGGAGTATTTATACTGGTATTGGCGGAACAATGGCAAAAGGCACACCGGATGAAGTGACCACGCAGGTGATGATGTACACCCGTAAACAGGTTGAGCGTTGTGTGCGCTATGCCTACGAACTGACCCAAAAACGCAACAAAGGCAATACGCTGACATTGGCGCACAAAACGAACGTGCTGACCGAGTGTGGCGATCTGTGGGCGCGGGTTCATGAAGAGGTTGGAGCGCAGGATTATCCCGAGTTAAAACGGGATTATGCCAACGTGGATGCGGTGACGATGTGGATGGTCAAAAATCCTGAATGGTTTGACGTGATTGTGACCGAAAACATGTTTGGCGATATCATCACGGACCTGGGGGCCATGATTCAGGGCGGAATGGGGATTGCCGCCGGAGGTAACATCAACCCCGAAGGCGTGTCCATGTTTGAGCCGATTGGGGGGTCAGCTCCGAAATACACCGGACAAAATGTCATTAATCCCTTAGCCTCGATCTGTTCTGGAAGCATGATGATGGAGACGCTTGGCGAGGAGGACATTGCGAATGCGATCGATAATGCTGTGTACAAGGCCCTGGAATCGGGAAAGATTACAAGCCTTGCGGCCGGGAAAATGGGGATGAGCACAACAGAAGTCGGGGATTTTGTCGCCTCATTTATCTGAGGGGGGCTTTTGATCGGTTGTGAAAAATTTTCGCTTGACAAAATTTAAACCAACATCATAAAACGTCTCAACTTCTGTAGCCTGTGTTCTTGTGAGGGAAGGTTCCTAACGTGTATCTTTGAAGTTTGAAGGAGGAAATTCATGTCAGCGTTATCTGTAGAAGAGATCAAAGAAATGTTGAAACAGGAAAATGAAGAATTCGCGCGAATTTATCGAAAACATCGGGACCTGGACGTGAAGATTGCGGAACTGGAAGCGCAACGCCATCTTACCCCTGAAGAAGAGATTCAGGAAAAAACGATGAAAAAGGATAAATTACGGCTGAAAGATCAGATGGCTGACATGATCAAGGAATATCAGGCGAGCCAATAGGTGTAAGATTGTTGCCTGACAGGCAAACATATAGCCCCGACATCATGCAGTTTTTTAACGACAACGGTCGTTACAACGTATGGTGTCGGGGTTGTTTTATATAGAGAGCCTTTACGATACGCTTTTAGGGCTGGAGGATGGAAGCAATGGGAATCGCTGGACGATGTTCCTTATGCTCCACCTTCCAACGCTTCAAAATTTATGAAAATGACAGGGGCACGTATACTCTTAGAGTGTTTACAGCGCGAAGGAGTCGAAGTTGTATTTGGGTATCCCGGAGCGGCAATTTTGGCGATTCACGATCAGATCGACGAATTGGGAATTCGGTTTGTCCTGACCCGACATGAGCAAGGCGCGATCCATGCAGCAACCGGGTATGCCCGTGCAACCGGGAAAGTGGGGGTCTGTCTGGCGACATCAGGGCCAGGCGGGACAAATTTGGTGACTGGCATCACGGACGCCTATCTGGATTCAATCCCGGTAGTCGCATTTACCGGCCAGGTCCCACGCCTGATGATCGGCAATGATGCCTTTCAGGAAGCTGATATTGTTGGGATCACCCGATCAGTCACCAAACATAATTATCTCGTGCAAGAGGTGGGAGAATTTTCGACCACGATCCGTTCCGCATTCCATATCGCCGGGACAGGACGCCCCGGCCCGGTTCTGGTTGATATGCCAAAAGATATTCTCATGTCAGAAACAGAGTTTATCTATCCCGAAAAAGTCAAAATTCGCGGCTACAATCCGAATTATTATGGCAATGCGAAGCAGATTAAACGGGCGGCTGCCACGATTACCGAGGCCAAACGCCCGGTGATTTATTCCGGCGGCGGCGTCATCAGCTCTGGCGCCTCCGACGAATTGCGCGAATTGGCTCGTAAAACCAGGATTCCAGTCACATCGACTTTAATGGGGCTTGGAGCATTTCCAAGTGACGACCCGCTGTTTCTGGGGATGCTCGGAATGCATGGAACCCAATATGCAAACCTTGCGGTGACGAACTGTGATTTATTAATCGCCGTGGGCGCACGTTTTGATGATCGGGTGACCGGAAATCTCGACAAATTTGCGCCGGAAGCCACCATTATTCATATTGATATTGATCCGTCAACCATCAGTAAAAATATCAAAGTTGACACTCCGATCGTTGGTGATGTCAAAAATGTTTTGGTCGAATTGAATAAGATTATCAAAGGCGGCGATTATACCGAATGGGGAGAACGGGTTGCAGCCTGGAAACGTGAGAAGCCTTTGACCTACACACGTTCGGACGATTCGATCCAACCTCAGCAGGTGATTGAGGAAGTGGCCTCCATCACACAAGGTGAAGCGATTATCACAACTGAAGTCGGACAGCACCAAATGTGGGCTGCACAGTACGGCTACTATACAACCCCCCGCACATTTATTTCTTCAGGCGGCCTGGGCGTCATGGGATTTGGGTTTCCCGCAGCCATCGGAGCGCAAGCGGGCTGCCCGGATAAGTTAGTGATCGATATTGCCGGCGATGGCAGTTTCCAAATGGTGGTGCAAGAGCTTGCCACGGCAGTGTGCGGCGACTTCCCGGTGAAGGTCGTCATCTTTAACAATGGATTCCTTGGCATGATTCGCCAGTGGCAGGACCTCTTTTTTCGGGAACGATTCTGCCACTCCTGTTTACGGCACGATTCAGGTGAATATTATCCTGATTTCGTAAAATTGGCTGAAGCTTACGGCGCGGTTGGCATTCGTATTAAAGACCCGAAAGAATTGCGCTCCAAGTTAGAAGAAGCTTTCGCTACTCCTGGTCCTGTCGTCATTGATGTCCTTGTCAGCGAAGAAGCAAACGTCTTTCCAATGGTTCCTGCGGGAGCTGGAATCGGCGATATGATGATCGAAGCGTAGGAAAAAAGAGAGGACTCATCACGGGCTTACAAAAACGAAGGGATCGAACAACCGCGATACGCATAGCAGCAGAGGAAAGGAGGCTATTATGAAAATGACTGGCGCAGAACTCGTCATTCAATTATTGAAAGAACAAGGAGTTGACTTGATTTTTGGCTATCCCGGCGGGGCGATTATGCCGATTTACGATTATTTGTATCATTCCGACATTACCCATATTCTGACCCGCCATGAACAAGGCGCTTGTCATGCTGCGGACGGCTATGCCAGAGTCACGGGAAAGACCGGTATCGTATTCGCCACATCAGGCCCCGGAGCCACAAACCTTGTGACAGGATTGGCAAACGCCTTGATGGATTCCGTGCCCATCGTTGCCATTACCGGCCAGGTGACGACAAGCGCGATCGGCACTGATGCGTTTCAGGAGGCTGATATTTATGGCATCACAATCCCGGTCACAAAGTACAATTATTTAGTGAAAGACGTCAAGCTCCTCCCGGAGGTCTTCGCAGAAGCCTTTTACATTGCCAGAACCGGTCGGCCCGGACCGGTGTTAATCGATATTCCAAAAGACGTTCAATTCAGCGAGATTGACTATGTGCCCGGGACAAAAACAGAAATCCCTCTGTTGAAGTATACTCCAGAAGTTCACCACGAATATGACACTGAACTCAATGAGGTTGTCAGCCTGCTCCAACGCGCGAAACGCCCATTACTCTATGTGGGTGGCGGAGCGATGATTGCTGGAGCGCACGAAGAAATTCGTTCACTCGCCAGGAAAGCCTCGATTCCGGTGACAACAACCCTGCTTGGGTTAGGAGCGATCCCAGGGAATGACCCGTTGTCTGTGGGAATGCCCGGAATGCACGGAACGCGCTATGCAAATGAAGCGCTGAACCATGCCGATTTGCTGATTGCCGCGGGGGCTCGCTTCGACGACCGGGTAACAGGTGATGTGTCGAAATTTGTCAAAAAAGCGCAGATTGTTCATATTGATATTGATATGGCCGAACATGGGAAGGTCGTTCCCGCCCATATCCCGATTACCGGCGATTTAAAAGACGTGTTGATAAGCTTATTGAAAAAACTCGAGGACGTCACGATTGATGGACACGTTGAGTGGCTGCGGCAAATTGAAGATTGGAAACACCAGCATCCCCTGGGCTATACACCGTCTGACACCACGATTAAACCTCAATATGTGATCGAGCAGATCTCTGATCTCACATCTGGCGAAGCGATTATCGCAACCGGTGTGGGACAGCACCAAATGTGGGCAGCTCAATATTATCAACTGCAACATGCCAGAAGCTGGGTGACGTCAGGCGGTCTTGGAACAATGGGGTTTGGACTGCCGTCAGGGCTTGGAGCGCAACTCGGCCAACCGGATAGAACTGTGTTTTGCATCACCGGTGATGGTAGTGTGCAAATGAACATGCAGGAGTTTGTCACAGCCGGCTTTTATAAAATCCCGTTAAAAGTGGTTCTGCTGGATAACGGTTATCTGGGCATGGTCCGCCAATGGCAGGAATTTTTCTTTGACCGGCGTTATTCTGCAACCCACCTTGCGTACGGAAATCCGGATTTTGTCGCTCTGGCAAAAGCTTGTGGAGTCGAGGCCTTGAAAATTATGATGCCCCAAGAGGTTCGCCCTGCCCTTGAAAAAGCCTTAGACATTCCCGGACCAGTGCTTATCCATTGTATCGTTGAGCCGGAAGAAAACGTTTATCCAATGATCCCTTCAGGAAAAACCGTGCGTGATACGATTGGATGAAAACAGGCTGACAATAGGGGGAAAACAGTTGTGAACAGTTCAATCTGGAGGACACGAAAGCATGAATAAAGAGATAAGTGTACATACACCTGACGTGAAGCAATATACGTTGTCAATTCTGGTCCGGAACCATGCCGGGGTATTATCACATGTGGCCGGGTTGTTTACCAGGCGTGGTTATAATATTGAAAGCATCTCAGCCGGGATTACGGAAAACCCCGATGTTACCAGGATTACAATTGTGGCCACAGGGGATAACCGGATCATGGAGCAAGCGATCAAACAATGCCAGAAGTTGGTTGATGTGATTACGGTAACAAGTTTAAAATATAACGAATCCGTGACTCGGGAATTAGCGTTAATTGTCGTCAAAGCTGATATGGAAAACCGATCGCGGATTATTGAAATTGCTGGTGTTTTTGACGCCAAAATTGTTGATATGGCCGAAGATGCGATTCTATTGGAAGTGACCGGAAATATTCGGAAGATTAACTCGATCATTCAATTGTTGTCGCCATTTGGAATTGAGGAAATTGGAAGAACTGGCATGGTTGCGTTAAAGACCCGGAGCTCCATCCCGGCCATTAATTAGGTGTTGCCTGGGGGAGGCGACGTATTTTACTTGGGGGCATGGAGCTTCACTCATGTTACGCAGTCAACAACGTCCCCCCCCTTTCGTAAAGGGGGAGGTATTCTCTCTGTGCTGGATGAACTATGAAGTCGTGGTTTGAGGCGTTGCTGCCCTTGGTCACAGCGTTTGCAAACACTGACAATATGAGAGATGATGAAACATACAATAAGTGTTTTAGTGGAAAATAAATTTGGGGTGCTGGCCCGTGTCGCAAGCTTATTTAGCGCGAAAGGCTATAACATTGAGAGTTTGTCAGTGGGAGAAACCATCGATCCTGATGTGTCAAGAATGACAATTGTTGTGCCTGGAGATGACATGATTCTGGAGCAGATTGTGAAGCAATTGCGCCGCTTGATTGATATTATCAAAGTCAGCGACCTGACACAGAAAAATTTTGTTGACCGGGAAATGGTGTTGATTAAGGTCAATGCCGAAGTCTCAAATCGATCTGAAATACTCAATATCGTTGGCATCTTCCGGGGGAAGATTGTTGATGTGGCTCCGAAGTATTATACCATCGAAATTACGGGCGACAGCGGGAAAATTGACGCGATTGTCACGATGCTGACCCCATTTGGTATTAAAGAGATTGCCCGGACGGGCAAAGTCGCAATGTTGCGTGGTCTACAAGAACAAGGTGGGAAGTAAGGTAAGGTGAACGAAAGTAAATTAAAGTGAGCTAAAGTGAAAAGTAAGTTCGGTAGAAAAACGGCTTACTGGTAGTAATTCACATTACGCAGTCAGCAGTGTCCCCTCTTTTTCGTAAAGAGGAAGGTCTGTTTTCTGCGTAACATGAGTTCGTAATTTGAGGTGCATTGAGCCAGCACCACAATGTTAGTTCACTTTCAGCGTTAGTTCATTTTACCTTACGTTCCCTTACTTTCATTCATTACAAGGAGGAAGGAAAGATATGGCAATCATTGATTTTGGCGGAGTAAAAGAAGAAGTGGTTACCCGGGAAGAATTCCCAATGGAAAAGGCGCTTGAAACGCTGAAAGACGAAACTATCGCCGTGATCGGTTATGGCGTGCAAGGCCCAGCCCAGGCTTTGAATATGAAAGACAATGGCTTTCACGTTATTATTGGACAGGCGAAGCGATTTGAGAAAGACTGGAACCGTGCGATAGAAGACGGTTGGGTTCCCGGAGAAACTCTGTTTGATATTGAAGAAGCCGCTCAAAAAGGCACAATCATTCAAATGTTGGTCTCTGATGCGGCGCAGCGAACCATCTGGCCGACCATTAAAAAATGCTTGAATGAAGGGGACGCACTCTATTTTTCTCATGGTTTTTCAATTACCTATAAAGATCAAACCAGCGTGATTCCTCCTGAAAACGTGGACGTGCTGTTAGTGGCTCCGAAAGGTTCAGGAACCTCTGTGCGCCGTAATTTCCTTTCAGGCGCCGGGATCAATTCCAGCTTTGCCGTAGAACAAGATTTTACCGGACGGGCGAAAGACCGTTGCATGGCGATCGGGATTGCTATCGGTTCAGGCTATCTGTTTCCAACAACCTTCGAACATGAAGTCTTCAGCGATTTAACTGGTGAACGCGGTATTTTGATGGGAGCGCTGGCTGGTGTGATGGAAGCCCAATATGACGTGTTGCGCGAACATGGGCATTCCCCAAGTGAAGCCTTTAATGAAACGGTTGAAGAGTTAACCGAAAGTTTAATCAAACTTGTCGGTGAAAATGGGATGGACTGGATGTATGCGAACTGCTCGGCAACGGCTCAACGCGGTGCCCTTGACTGGAAGCCAAAATTCAAGGAAGCCACGTTACCCGTCTTTAAAGAACTGTACGAACGAGTCGCTTCAGGGGCCGAAACAGCACGGGTCTTGACATCGTGCGGTGCTCCTGACTATCAGGAACAACTCGGAAAAGAATTGGCGGAAATCGGCAATTCCGAAATGTGGCGGGCCGGAAAAGCCACCCGCTCTCTCCGTCCGAAAGAAGCCGCCAGAGAAATCTCTGCTGACACCAAAGGCGTGGGGGGACGGCAGTATTAAAAATAAAAATCTCATGTTGTGATTCTCCACACAGGTGAGAGACAGCACACCGCGCTTTAGGAGTGCGAAAACGAAGCTTTCACTGTGAAAGTTTCATGTCGCACTCCTCCTCGACAACATTCAAAACGATTCAACAGTTCTTCACGAAACGACTGCGGACGAAGTCTGCACTGAAGCCGTGGTGAGATTCCCTGTCTTAACTCTTTGAGCAAGGTCATTTTTGACGTATCATCAATCAGGTTGGTACGCTCAAACGAATCGTGCATGAGATCAGAGAGTTCGCAAAAGCCACAACGATAGCGATGCGCCCGTACTTCCATTCGGGAGTACGGATCATATAGACTTCTCCCGTGTAGGTCGAACTTTCCAGTTCGACAGGTCGAAGCGAAAGCTTCGACCTGCAAGTTTGTTCCCAAGTTCCAGCTTGAGAACAAAAACGATACTCCGGCTTGCCAGGCTGAAACTCAAAGGCCAGATAATCTTTGAGATGGATACAGCAGCTCCTATCGCAAGCGCAAAACTCGCCAGAAATTTTTTACTCCGTAACTCCCCCGCCTCCAGTGACTCTACTACTCGACGTTAAACTGTGAGGGGATTCAAAACTCTTTGACATTATTCAAAGTCTGCCATGATTTCGGGCGTCGTGATGCACTTTTTAATCCCTAACCCGGTGGATCAATTATGGCATTTTGAGAGGTAAGAAGATCCCTCAACCTGCGTTTATCAATATCGCACGGTTGAACTTTCCTCCGAATAGCGGTGGCTGCTACCGCGCCAGCAGCATGTCCAGTGACCGCACATGTTGCGCCAACTCTAATCGAACTCTGCGCCTCTCTATCCACAGAGATACACCGCCCGGCCGTAAGAAGGTTTCCGACATCATGCGGAACCAGACAGCGGTATGGAATCCCAAAGGGAAGCGGAACATAGAGTTCATGCACGCCTACGTCGTGAACCGGATGGATGTCAATAGGCCAACATCCCACCCCTATCGAATCATCAAATCTTCTGGCTTCTCTCACATCACTCCCGGTGAGCGTATAAAGACCAATCAGCCTTCTCGTCTCTCTCACCCCAATCTGCGGACTTGTTTGCAGCAAGCGGGCATGTTCGAATCCTTTCAGGTGTTCACGGAAGTATGACATAAGGGTAAACACGTTTTTTCGTCCCTCAATTTCCGCTCGAGTGAACTCTGACGCTTTCGAGGCATCCCCTATTATACGAGTGGCGTTTACCCAGACGATATCTTTGTCCAGCCCCCCGAACCAGGGACCACCGAATAATGGGATTTCCCCTCGTTGCTTCGCATCCCGCATACCCTCCTGATCCCAGGTGACATCATGACGACGAGGGGCATATTCGCTGAGCAGAGGTTCTTGGAGTAAAATTGGCTCAGGCCCGATTGGAATTTGTACCGGCTTTCTATGGTCAATACTCGGGTCTAAACTAACGCCTCCTATACGGAAAGGCATGGTCATCGGTTGTAATGTCCTGCCTTTCACCCAACTTGCTCCTGATCGAGCTATGATGTCGCCATTACCAGTGCAGTCAATCGTCATCTTGGCTAAAATCACACTTCTCCCATCCACATTTTCAATAAAACCGCCTTTGATTTTCTTCCCGTCCAAAATTGGCATAGCATACCAAGTATGTAACAGACATTGTACGCCTGCTTCTTCAAGCATTGCATCAGCGACCAATTTCATTCCTTCCGGCTCAGTGTTTAGTGCCCAACTTGCATTATCTTCTGCGCTTCCGATTGCTGCGGCCCGCCGTAACCAATCCCCGGCAATACCATTGACACAGCGGTGATACGGCCGCAGCCAGGAGTTAAACCCGGCCAATGTTAGCACTAGCCCTGCCGTCCACATGCCGCCTAAAAACCCATAACGTTCGATCAGCAGGGTTTTCATCCCAGCCTGTGAAGCTGCTACCGCGGCACAGACCCCTGCTGGCCCTCCTCCGACAACCAGCACGTCAACTTCATCGATCACAGGGATCCTGCGTGATGGTTCCTGAATCGCCTGTCCGTTTGTTTCGTTATTCATAAGTATGTCCCTCGAATATCATTGTTTGATTGCGCCTTCAGTCAATCCTGCAATGAATTGTTTCTGCAGCAACAAGAATCCCATGATGAGTGGGAACGTTGATAACAGCGAACCCGCCATAATCATCCCATATTCAACAATGTAAAGCGTTTTGAGTGAAGCCAGTCCAACCGTAAACAACATCATTTTTTCATCGTTCATCATGATCAGGGGAAAGAGATAATCATTCCACGACATCATAAAAATGAACATGCCTGCTGCCCCAAGTGCAGGCTTTATAAGAGGAATAATGATATGTAACACGATCTGCAGTTCATTGACCCCGTCTATTCTGGCGCTATCTAAAAGATCATCTGGAATCGTTTTGATATATTGTCTCATTAAAAATACCGCAAAGGGATTGACTGCGAACGGAAGGATGAGGGCAAAATACGTATTTGTCAACGTCAAGTCGGACATAATCTTAAAAACAGGGATAATTGTGACGAACCGAGGGACTGAAATCATAACAAACACGAGGAGGAGAAAGATATTTTTTGCCCAGAATTCATATTTAGCGAAGGCAAAACCTGCCAATGTACTAAAAAAAAGCCCTAAAATTGTGGTAGAGAGGGCCACAATGAGTGAGTTGAAAATCCATCGTAAAAAGTTCGTCGTGGTGATCAGATCGTAATAATTTTTTATCGTGAGCGATCTCGGGATAAGATTGATCTTTGTGCTGAATATTTCAGGATTTGTCCTGAATGAAGAGACTGTCATCCAATAAAAGGGAAAAAACATTATGACGCCCATCATCAAAACAAGGAAAAATAATATCAGTTTTTGTCTGGTCGCCATCGTATTCACCTTCACTGCTCCCTTGATATTCTCAGTTGGACAAGGGTAAAAAGTAAAATGATAAGGGTTAACACATAAGCACTTGCAGAGGCATACCCCAGTCTAAAAAATTGAAACCCATTGCGATAGATGTGAATCCCAACTGTTGAGGTCGCGTTGACTGGACCACCCTGAGTTAATATCCAAGGTTCTTCGAAAAGTTGAAACGCCCAGATTGATGAAGCAATAATAATATACATGATAATCGGTTTCAACTGCGGAAGCATGATCAAGCGGATAATCTGCCATTGATTGGCCCCATCGACATGCCCTGCCTCTACGGTCTCTTTAGGGATGGCTTGTAATCCGGCAATAACAAACATCGAGTAGTAACCGGCTGCCCTCCATACTCTTAACGCAACAATAGACCACAAACCAAATCGAGGATTTCCGAGCCAATCTATAGACTCTGACATCCCCAATACCAAGAGTATCTTATTTAATATCCCATTATTGGGAGCATAAATAATAAAAAATATGAGGGCAACGACTGGTAATGACACTGTCACAGGGATGAAAAAAGCCACTCTAAAACATGTACGACCATATAATTTTGCAGAGCTTAATAAAAAGCCCAATACGATTGCAATGGTGACCATAATCACAATATAAACCAGTGCGGCTATGACAGTATTTCTCAGCGAAATAAGAAAATCAACATCACGAAAGAGCGTACTATAATTTCTTAACTGGATAAATTTGGGCTTGCTCAGACCGTCCCAATCAAACAGACTCCA
>Ga0256845_1002598_pt1 | contig 12924 bp, 15 predicted proteins | sample RiftiametaG_FD_189101 | JGI IMG/M metagenome (GOLD analysis project Ga0256845, IMG submission 189101) | Tube worm associated microbial communities from hydrothermal vent at the East Pacific Rise, Pacific Ocean - Riftia | ecosystem: Host-associated > Annelida > Integument > Unclassified ... | reverse complement strand
TTTAGTAAGGGTTAATCCCGATTTAGAAATACACCATTTTGGTTATTGTCCAAAATAGATGTAGTTCTTTATCGCTATACAATAGAAAACTATTTTTGTTTTCTATGTATAGTTTGGGTTAAAACGCTTTGAATTTAAAGTTGCCAGATATTCCTGTTCGGTTTGTCCGGGGGTAGGATACAGTTCGGCTTTAATATTTAATACGTAAAAATCCATTATTGTAGAGTAGCCGCTACGGGCGATAATTTTTTTTGTGTTTTTCAAAAGATAATATAATATTTCGGTTTCAAGGTGCGGCACCTTTGTAATATTATCATATTCTGATTCAACAATATTTTTTTCGGGAGTTCCGCATACGATTAGAGTTTTAAGAGAAGTGCCGGCAAATCGTTTTTCATTCTCTTTTTCAAATATTGTGCGTTGCGGTTCAGGTCCCGAAACTAAAACCAGCACATCGGGAATTTCAATATTTTTTACGTTTATATTATTATCAGATATTAAACTAAATCGCGACAGCGGATTTATATATTCAACATTTTTCGGGAGGTGTTTTCCGTGTGACAGTTTTCCCGAAAGGTTATTTTTATTATTCTCAAAATCGGGAACAAGACAACGGTCGAAATTATTTATCAGCAAGCGAGTAATAAAATGCAGTACCGGTTGTAATATTTTTACAGAGCGTGGAAGCTGAATAAATATTTGATGCGTTATCAATAAATTTTCGGTTTTTTTGCTGAAAGCACCGTAACGATTATCCGAAACAACAATATCAATATTATATTTTTTTATAATTTTTTTTAATTTATAATGTTCCGATATTATCGATAAAAAGAAAACAGGCATTTGCAAAAGCAAACGCAAAAACAGAAAGTTGCTCGTTGAATATTGTATTTTATATCCCGTAAAGGGAATAAACGTAAGATGCGGAAATTCTTTTTGTAAAAAAGCAAGCGGTTGTCCGGTGGCGGCAATAATAACATTATTATCTGATTTTAAATAATCGTTAATTAAAGGCACACAGCGTGTTGCGTGTCCCAAACCCCAATCTAACGGAGCAATTAGTATGGTTTTCTTAACAATATTCAATTGGTGTTATTTATTTTTTAATTTGTTTAAAATTTCAATAGCTTCTATATCAAATTTTGAAAAAGCAAACCATTTTTTACCAAGGTCTTTTAAACTTGCACCAAAATGATAAATTTTTTTGTCATCAATTATTAGAAATCTATCGTGAGAAGATGAGAATGATTTAATAATTATAGGTTTATATTGTTCATTATATTTTTTTATATCTAGTTTTAATTGTCTTGAAATATTTTTTGTAAAAATAGTTACCGTAATTTCCTGATTTTTACTAAATAAAGTTAAAACAGTTTCATCTATGTAATTGTCAATTAGAATAATAGATTTTTTAGATGATTTTATCAGATTTGAAACAAAGATATAAGCGTCAAAAATTTGTCCGTCAAAAAATATTCCTTGTTCAGTAAAAACAAGTGGTAAGTGCCCACCAAGATATTGTTTGGAAGGTATCGCATTTTGCGATACCATAAACTCAACCTCTTCATTTGTAAGTTGAAACATAAAATCATTTGGAAATCTTTTTTTATTTCTTTTAACTTGTTCCCTTAATCTTATTGTTTTTACTTCATATAAATCTGCTAAATCTTTATCTAGCATTACTTGTTGGTTTCGCAATTTGAATATTTTACGTTGTATATATTGCTCATTTATAGTTAGTTTATTCATAGTATTAATATGTTTGGAAGAAACTAAAATAGTTAATTTTATAATTACTTATGCTTTAATATTGATTAATATTTTTAGGAATAAAATTATTGAAGCATAAACACTATAATATTGCTGAATATATGATTTTAGTCATTGTAATATAATAATTATTGCACTAAGTTTGATTAACCGTGAATATAAAAAAAATAATGATGGAAAAGACAGCAATAAAATGGTTATCGGAATATAGTGTAGGATTGGAAACCGTTGATGAGCAACACCGTAAGTTTTTATCAATAGTAAATGAATTGGGTAAAAGCATTGAAAACGGAACATTTAAAGAAAAAGGCAATAAACTGTATTTTTCGTTGGTACATTTTGCCGATGCTTATCTTTTAAAAGAAAAAATGCTTGTAAATAGTGTTAAAGACCTTGATTATTCGTATTTCAGAGAAAAACACAAGCAATTTATTGCACATCTTGAACAATTTAAAGATAAATTTAATAGTGATAATACCGAGCAGGCATTTATTGAATTATACAATTATTTAAAAGAGCTGTATCCAAAATTTATATCGTATTATACACCATCGTTGGTTAAAATATTAAAAGAAAACGGAATAAAGTAAATTAAAAGTTAAATTAATCTTTCAATTCTTGATTTTTCGGTAAGTTTTTGATTTTTAAAATCATATCCTGACAATAACAATACTCCGGGGGTTTTATTTTTTTCAAAACAGCCTAAAGTATCATCAAAGTTCAGAGCTTTTGCTCCGTTTATTGTTGCCCATTGCAAAATTACTTCAAACGGAATATCGGAAAAATGTTTTGTTATGGTTTTCATCTCATCAAGTATCGACAGCGATCGGTTTGATGCTAAACTGTCTGTGCCCAAACAGATATTCAGTTTTTCATTATAAAACATATCAATATCGGGAAGTTTTGATTTTATATACAAATTTGAATTTGGATTTAATACAAAAACCAGCTTTTTAAATAATGCAGTCTTTTTTTTTAACCTGCCTAAAAAGTGTTTATTAAGATAAATATTATGAACCAAAAGGATTTTATCAAATGCAGCTAAGGTATTCAGGTAATTAATAATTTCACTTTCGTGAAAACCGGTTTCATGCCGGCTTTCAAAAAAATGTATTGAAGTAATATTTTTATTATCAAAATTTGCAATGATATTTTTTACTAACTGTTTTGATGTTCCGTAAATAGAGTGGGGGGAAGGAGAGGTATTAAATTTATTTTTCAGAAAATCATTGATTATATTTTGTCCTTTTATAATAATATCTTTATCGGAAATATTTGATTCGTTAAAAAGCTCTATAAAGTTGTGAATCAGCAATTTATGTTTTTGTTTTTCGGCAATAGCGGGATAATAATTTACAATATCGCCCAAGCCGTTAATTCCTCGTGACCACATAAATTTCAACGAAGCATCAATTTTTTTAAAAACATCACTATCGGGAGTTTTACGTAGTTTTTGCACTTGCGATACAAAGTTTGACAAACCCGATTTTTCTTCTATCCTGTTTTTTAAATGTGACAGTTCCAAATGGCAGTGGGCATTAATAAACCCGGGAATTAATGCTCCGTTGTAATATTCAAGTCCTGCAATTTCTTTATTGTGTGGCAAATGTTTAATTGCTGTAATTGTTCCGTTGTCGTCTATTTCTAAGTAAGCGTTTTTCAGCGGAGGAGATGTTACGGGAAAAATAATATTTGCTGTTATCCGTCTCATTTCCTGTCTTTTGTTAATGTATAATTAATGTTTTGTTTGTATGTAGTTGTTGTGTTCGAATATTTTTTTGCAGAGTGTTTACCTTTTAAAGTCAAGCCGCAGTTTAAGCATTTTTTTGAGTATGGATTTATTTTTTCACCGCAAGCGGGACATACGCCGGGCGTTTTTATCCATTTTTGTTGTTTTTCCCATAATACGGGTTCTGCTGCATCGGCATCTCTGTTTACAGTTTTTTCTATCAGTTGTTTTATTTTTCGTGAAATTATTATAAGATTAAAAATATAAAAAGAAAAACCTGCCAATAGTGTTACAATAGACCAGAATGTGGAATTAAAATAGTAAAAAAATCCTGCTAACAGAAACGAAGACAATAATCCCGTATTGTTTTCAAATAACGATATTTGATATTTACAATAAATGGTTACATCATCGTCAATTATTGAAAAATAAACCTTTACGGGAATTTTTGTTAATGAAAAAGGAACAAAAAGAGTTAATTTATCGGATGTTGTGCTACTGTTAACAGCTTCTTTTTTTAAAGTATTATAAAATAAGTTGATGTCAAAATCTTTTGATTTGTAAAAAGCAACTTCGCCGGTGTAGTAAAACGGGAAAACCATATTTACCCTGATTGATGGAATTTATCTATTAAGATTTTAATTATTTATATGATAATGTGTTAACTGTTTAAGAATAACAGCATCCGAAACATCGTAAGGGTTATTAACATCAACTCTTATCAGCCCTATGTTTTTAGAATAAAATTCTTTAGTATTCCAACGATTTACACCGAGAGTATCCATATATTCAACCACCACAATAATATCTTTATATTTAACAGAATCAATTTTACCGTTTACGGCAGGCATTTTTAAGTATATTGAATCTAATTTTTCAGTTGTTTGGCGATAAATTTTTTGTCCGTCAACTTCATTTACAATCCATTTTTTTGATAAGGTTTCCAAGAGTAATTGTTTTAACGGATACTTCATTGAATTTTGAGTAATATTGTATTCGTATAAGTAATATTTATTATCAATAAAAGGAACCAATTTTTCTTCGGAATATTCAGTAGAACTTACACTTAAAGGATAACTGTGGGCAACATACTCTTTACTTACGGTAGAAACCTCACCGTTGGTGTAATACCAATAAGATCCCGGAAAAGCAGGAAAATACTCTTTTGGTTTTACAACAGTCAGTGGGTCGTCTTTTTTACAATTTGATAAGTTTAATGTAAAAACGATTATAAAAAAAAGAGTAATATTTTTTAAGAATTTAGTCATTTATGTAATTTAGAATAATTTGTATGTTTAAGTTTTCTTATATTATACAATTGTTTTTGTTATAAACAAATTGCTATATGCTTTATATAAAAATGCTATTGAAACAGCTTAGCAAATAATAAAAAATTAATAATATTTAATATTAGCATTTATCGGTATATGTTGCATATAGCAATTATAATAAAAATTAATATTTTTGAATTTTTATATCAACTACTAATTTTTTATCATCAACAGATTTAGTTTTTATTACTCCTTTTCTTCCTGTTGATATCTCAAATAAAACAGTACCCGGTATCGAAGAATTTCCAAAACTATCATTTGTTCCTTCAATAGTTAATCCCGATAATTCTCTATCATCAGTCATTTCATCAAAAGTTGCTACTGAAATAGTAGGTTCTGATTCATAATTTATAACTTTTGTTTCTGTAGCATTAGGAATATTATAATCTTTTACTGTCGGACTTTCAAAATAATACATTGTATTTGACATACTTCCAAAAGCAAGATGAATTTTTGAACCATTATCATTAGTTATTTCATTGTCTTTATAAATTAAACCGGTTTCAAAAGAAAATAATCTGCCATATGTATCATCTCCGGCATTTAAGCCAAATTCTACATCTTTATATTCAACGATTGCATTATTGCCATTTATAGTTATATTTTTTGATAATTCTTTTTCACTTGTACTATTTTTTACTACTAATTTAATAGAAAAATCACCTGATTTATCTACGGTAATAATAGCAGGAGTTTTGTCTGATGATGAAGATATATCAGCTCCTTCTCCAAATGTCCAAGAATATGTTGTTGCTCCTGTTGAGTTATTAACAATAGCAACTTTGGCATTTGGTGATTCTCCGGTAACAGTTACCGTAAAATCTGCTTTTAATGGAGTACTTTCATTATTATTGTTATCGTCATCTTTTGAGCAAGATACAAATAATATACTTGCTAAAAATCCAAGGAAAAATAATCTTTTCATAATTTTTAAAATTAATTAATATTATTATTTGCTAAGTTTAGTTCATTATGTATTTAATAATATTCTTTATAAACATTAAATTTTTGCATTTATCAATATTATAAAAAAACATAATTATTTATTTAGAATTTTCAATTTGAGTATTATTTATTTCTTTGTTAAAACCATCAATAAATCCTTTCTTGAACTCTTTAAAATTCAAGATAAAATTAATAATAATAACAGTGAATACGCCTATAAAAAAGAATTTTATATCTCTGCTTGTTATTTTTGTTTTCATCTGTTTATATTTTATATATTTCAGACCTAACAGGTTTTTAAAACCTGTTAGGTCTTTTTATTCATTTGATTATAATTTAATTTTCAATGGTCAGCCGGAACATCCTGTATGCTAATTTACACTTTTAATTTCGCATCCTCCAAAGGCTGACAAGTTCTCTGCTATAATCATGCTTATGTGTGTTAAATTTACTTATCATGGATGTTTCATTTGCTTAATGATTAGTTAAGTGATTGATATTTATTTATAAGCCTTATTTTTTAATGCGTTAAAAATTAACAATATACCAACAATTATAAATGGAATACTTAACATTTGTCCCATATTAAGTTTCATATTGTTTTCAAAAGCTACTTGATTTTCCTTAACAAATTCGATAAAGAATCTTGCTGAAAACAGAAGAACTAAAAATAATCCGAAAATAAAACCTTGTTTCTTTTTCAGATTGGTTTTTTCGTGAATCAGATATAGAATAATAAAAATTACAAGATAACTTAAAGCTTCATAAATTTGTGTAGGATGTTTCGGAACGGTTTCACCACGTTGTTCAAAAATAAACCCCCAAGGTAATGTTGTGGCATGTCCGTAAATTTCAGAATTCATTAAATTTCCCGTTCTGATAAACGCTCCGGCAAGAGCAGTTACTATTACTATTTTATCAAAAATCCACAAATACGATTTTTTATATTTTTTAGAGAAAAAATACAGAGAAATCAAAATACCGATTGCTCCACCATGACTTGCCAAGCCGCCGTGCCAAACTTTTAATATTTCAACCGGATGACTTAGATAAAAGCCGGGTTCATAAAAGAAACAGTGTCCGAGACGTGCTCCCACTAATGTCCCGATAAACATATAAATGGTCAAACTGTCAAGTACTTCTTGTTTTATACCTTCTTTTTTAAAAAATTTAAGCATAATGTAATAACCGAAAACAAATCCTAAGGCAAACAACATTCCGTACCATCTAGGTCCCCAATCACCTATTGTAAATATTTCGGGTTTTACATTCCAGTGAATATAATTTAATATCATAATGTTTTATTTTTTTACAAAATAAATAAAAATATTCAATATCGAATATTTACATTTGTTTAAGATAACAAACAGAATAATAGCAGATAAAAAAATATAAAAAAAGCAAAAAAAATTAATATACAAAGACAATTTATTATTTGTTGAAAACCAACACAATAAAAATAAAAAAAATAAGAAATTGTTATTTTAGTATAAAAATATGAATATATTTACAAAAGTTTATATGTATGATATTTTTATAAAATAAATATTTATATTAGTTTTGGTTGATTATCAAACTAAATTTTGAAAATAAAAACTATTTTTGTGTGAATTTACCAAAAAAGATAACCCTAAGAATTAACACATATACGAGAATATAAATTTATATAATAAAATAAAACAGCCGAAGGCTATACTATTGAAAAAATACGAGTATGATTGTAATATTTGCCAAACAGCAAAATATAAAACTATAAGCGGATGAAACGAGTATTTCTTTCCATACTTTTTTTATTTGTCGGATTAACAGTTTTTGCTTCGGGAGAGATTGTATTAAAAGGCATTTACCAAGGGAAAAATATTTATGTTATGAATCCTTTTGCATCTTCGGGTGTGGGATTTTGTGTTTATCAAGTAACTGTAAACGGACAATTATCAACTGACGAAATAAATTCAAGTGCTTTTGAAATAGATTTAACAGTATATCAATTTAAAAAAGGCGATAAACTTGAAATAATTATTAAACATAAAGACGGATGTAAGCCGAAAGTTATAAACCCCGAAGTTTTAAAACCGCAGAGTACTTATGTTGCTTCTTCTTTGAAAATAGACAGAGAAGGAAACTTTACTTGGATAACTACAAAAGAAAGCGGCTCGTTACCTTTTATTGTAGAACAGTTTAGATGGAATAAATGGGTTAAAGTAGCTAAAGTTGAGGGAAAAGGAACTTCCGGAACAAATAAATATTCAGTAAAAGTGCATCCGCACTCAGGGTATAACAGATTCAGAATAAAACAGATAGATTACACTCGTAAACCTAGATACAGTAAAGAATTGCGTTATCGTTCAATGTTGCCGCCCGTAACTTTTGAACCTGCAAAACCTACTACCGAAATACGATTCTCTCACGAAACAATGTATGAAATTTATAATTATTACGGTAATCTAGTTTTAAAAGGCTATGGTGCAAAAGTTGACATTAGTAATTTGAAAAAAGGCGACTACTTTTTAAACTATGGAATTAAAACTGAAACGTTTAAAAAGAAATAAAACAGTATTTTATTATAAATATGTAATATTTTTTGATATTTTTATAATATGATTATAAAAATTAAAATACTACTGTTTTTGTTTATTGCTTCTTTCGTATTTACAAGTTGTAATAAATCTATTACCAAAGACAAAAAATACGGAGGAACATTAAAAATAAATGCAAGTGATGTCCCTGAAACTATTTTCCCCGGACAAGTTCTTAAACTCAGCGAACAATTAATAATAAATCATGTTTATGTAGGGTTGCTTAAATATAATCCTCGTAATATAGAAATTACATCTTCGCTTGCTAAAAAATGGAGAGTAGAAAAGGATGAGACTCTTTATACATTTTATTTACATGGAGATGCTGTTTTTCAAAAAGATAAATGCTTTAAAAACTCACAAAAAACGCGTAAAATTACAGCTGCTGATGTTAAATACAGTATTGAGCAAATTGCTCATTTTCATGTTAACTTAAAACATGAAATATCTTCGCAGTTGAAAAATATTCAAGGAGCAGACTCTTTGTTGAATTTATCATTTCAAAACAAAACCGTTCATATAAATGGTATTAATGTTATAAATGATACTACAATTGTTTTTAAACTAAAAAAACCCGACCCGCTTTTTGTTCATTTTCTTACAAGTACAAATGCTTTGGTTTTTCCGAAAGAAGCATTTGAAGCATACGGCTTTAAAAGCACAGTTGGTTCGGGGGCATACTGTTTTAAAAATCCCGATGTATTTGGACACGCAATTACTCTTACGGCAAATCCCGATTTTTTTATGAAAAATAATCAAGGACTTAAGTTACCTTTTATTGATACAATAATAATATCGTTTATTACATCACCGCCTAAAGAACTGATGATGTTTGAAAATGGTGCTTTAGACATGGTTGTTGGGGTTAATAATAATTATGTTTCCGATTTTCTCGATAAACATATTGATGAGTTTCAAAGTAATCCGCCGTATTATGTTATGAAAGAGTTTACTGCTCCTGACAATATGAACAAATACAATTTTTTGCGTTCTAATATTAAAAACATCTATATTAATTCAATAGGATATTTTGACTTTACCGAAACATATTTTGAGGAGCCGCAACCACAAATGATAACCATGAATTAATTTTTAAATAAAATAAACTAATTGTCGGTTAATTTGTTCTTATTTTAAACCGAGAGGTGTTTTTCTGCATTTTATTTAAACAAAAAAACAAAATACAATGAAAGCTTTTCATGCTTACGATATACGAGGTATTTATAATACTGACTTTAATAAAGAAGATGTTTATAAAATCGGTTTTTTTTTACCGGAGTTGTTAAATACAAATAAAATTCTTGTGGGACGTGATGTCAGAGTATCATCTCCCGAGGTGTTTGAATATTTGTGTAAAGGAATTAACGATGCCGGAGCCGATGTTTACAATCTCGGGCTTGCCACAACACCATTTGTTTATTGGGTAACAGCCAAATATAATTTTAAAGCATCGGTTCAAATAACGGCATCGCACAATCCAAAAGAGTATAACGGACTTAAAGTATCACGTGAAAATGCTTTGCCCGTAGGTTTTGATACCGGACTCGGTGATTTGAAGAATATGATTGAAACAAAGTCTGTTAAAGTATCTGCTCAAAAAGGTAAAATTGTGGAATTTGATGTTAAAGATGCTTATCTCGATTTTCAACGGCAATATTTATCCAATGTTTCAAATCTTAATATTGCTATTGATTGTTCAAACGGTATGGCAGCTCTTTTTATTAAAGATATTTTAAAAGAAGCACCTCATTATTTGTATAGCGAATTAGACGGAACTTTTCCCAATCACGAGCCAAACCCGCTGATTGAAAGTAATGTTGAAGACCTTAAAACTTTTGTAAAAAAAGAAAAATGCGATATAGGTATTATTTTTGATGGAGATGCCGACCGTGTAATGTTTGTTGATGAAAACGGCAAATTTATTCCGCCTGATTTGATAATAGGACTTATGGCTCATTATTTTATTGAGAAAAAAGGTCTTAAAGGGTATGTTTTGCAAGACATAAGAACATCGAAAGCCGTTGCCGAATATATCCAAAAGTTTGGTTCCACAATGTATATGTGGAAAGTAGGAAGGGCTTTTGCAGCTCTTAAATTGCGTGAAATTGACGGCATTTACGGTGGTGAACTTGCAGGACACTATTATTTTAAAGATTTTTATTATTCCGATTCGGGAATAATGGCAGCTTTGATAGTATTGGAAATAATTTCTCGTAAAAAAAGAGAAGGAATAAGTTTTTCAGAATTGATATCGTGTATCGAAAAATATGCAAATTCGGGAGAAATAAATTTTAAAATAAACCATAAGAAAGAAGCTATGGAAGCGGTTCGCAATTTTTTTACACAAAAAGAAGATCCTACCGCAATATACGATTTCGACGGGTATCGTATAGAATACCCCGATTGGTGGTTTAATATTCGTCCGTCGAATACCGAACCTTATCTCAGATTATTGGCGGAAGCCAAAACACCTGAGATGCTTGAACAAAAGGTAAAACAGATTAAAAAGATAATCTCAAAATTTGATTAATAAAATGAGCGACAGCAGAGTTATAATTCAAAAGGGAGATATTACAAAACTTAAAGTTGATGCAATAGTTAATGCAGCCAATAAAACATTATTGGGCGGCGGCGGTGTTGACGGAGCCATACATAGAGCGGCGGGGAAAGAATTATTTGCCGAATGTAGATTACTTAACGGATGTCAAACGGGAGAAGCAAAAATAACTAAAGGTTACAATTTGCCGGCAAAGTATGTTATTCATACAGTAGGTCCTGTATGGAACGGTGGTAAATACAATGAACAGGAGTTGCTTTCAAATTGTTATAAAAACAGTTTAAAACTTGCGGTTGAAAATAATATTGCAACAATTGCATTCCCCAATATAAGCACCGGAGTTTACGGTTTTCCTAAGATACAGGCTGCTCAGATTGCAAAAAAAACTGTTGAAGAATTTTTAAATGATAACAAATCTTTAAAAAAGGTATTTTTTATTATATTTGATGACGAAAATTTTGCTGTTTATTCAAAATTTTTTGATTTACAACAATAAAATTAGGTGTGTTTTGGGATATTTAAAATTTGAACCAACAGAAGATAGTCCGAAAATATTATTGGATGCCGATTTATCGATATTTCAGATAATGGGTAATTCAACACCCGAAGATGTAAATAAAATTTATACTCCGGTAGAAGAATGGCTAAACACTGATGGCTGTAATCTTGATAATTGTCAGTGTAAATTCTTTTTTAGATATTTGAGCACATCATCACACCACAAAGTTTTTGGCATTTTACAAACGCTTGACGATATGTATTCCGAAGGGCGAAAATTATCTGTTGAATGGTCATACGAAAGTATTGATGACGACATGCTACGTCTCGGACTTGATTTCGCTTCCATTTTAAAAATTCCTTTTGAATTTAGTCCTCGTGATTAATATTTTTCCTTTATAAACTTACATTTATATAAATATTCTTTTAAAAATGATTACACTTATAATAATAGCTGTAACAGTATTATTTTCAATAGCTGCATTTAATCGTCAGGAACTTTTTTATCGTTATAATTTTAATCCGTATCAAATAGTAAGACGCAAACAGTGGTATCGATTATTTTCTCATGCATTATTGCATGCGGGATGGGAACATCTGTTTGTAAATATGTTTGTTCTTTATTCATTTGGTAATGCAATGGAAAAATATTTTGCTTACTATTTTGGACATAATGTTTTGCTTTTGTATCTGGGTTTATACATTGGAGGAATTATTGCATCGTCAATTAAAACTTTGGTAAAACAAAAAGATAACTATAATTACAGTGCAGTAGGGGCTTCGGGAGCAGTATCGGCAGTTGTGTTTGCAAGTATTTTTTTCGCCCCGTTGAATATGATCTATTTTTTTGCGATTATTCCCATTCCCGGCATTCTTTTCGGAATATTGTATTTGTGGTATTCAAGCTATATGAGCAAACGAAATGTTGATAACGTAGGACACGAAGCACATTTTTGGGGTGCTGTGTTTGGTTTTGTTTATCCTATGTTATTAAATCCTTCACTTATTAATAATTTTATCCACAGATTTTTTTAATCTCAAAGCCAAGATTTTGCTATAATTGTAAAATTACAAATAAAATTAAAACATTAATGCTCAGTAAATTAACAAAGCAAAACTTGACTTTTTTTGATATAAATATTTTTTAGATATTCTCAAAAATAAATAGTGTGTGTCTGTAAAGTAAAATTTAATTTTTTAATGGTACTAATTGTTTACAAAATTAAGTTAACACCACGTTTTAACGTGGTGAAATTAAAACATACAACAACTTATCAGGCAGCCTGTTTTTAACAGGCTTTTAAAAATGTTGTATATCCTTAAATTTATAAAGATTGTCTCGTATTTTCGGAGTCATGATGTGAGTTGCTGATTTATAGATATTTAATAACAATTAAACCCGACTTATGCAGTAGGAGTTGTGAAATAGTGAACTTACGGCATTTAGTAAGGGTTAACCCCGATTTAGAAATACACCATTTTGGTTATTGTCCAAAATAGATGTAGTTCTTTATCGCT